>OKSF01000232.1_pt1 | contig 52770 bp, 52 predicted proteins | sample 1606061 | NCBI WGS metagenome assembly OKSF01 (sample SAMEA3541567, study PRJEB24748) | human gut metagenome | biome: human gut; feature: human-associated habitat; material: faeces | place: China | collected 2012
ATTAGTAAGCGGGGAAATACGGTAGCCAGGAAGATTCTCTTCAAGGCAATTCAAAACATCGCCTCAGCTGCTCATTATCACCCAAACCACATCAATGATTATTACCAGCGCAGGAAGTTAGAGAACGGTCAACAAGGAACGAAGAAGATTGCGATCGCTGCTATTCACCGGTTAATTCGCACTATTTATCATCTCGTCATAAATAACCAATTCTATGATTACACCTTAGCTACTAAAGGGTAAGTCCAGAATTAGTTCATTGTCTTAAGTTCAGTCCACTGTTTAAACAGATGTAAGCAATGGGCTTTTTTGTCGTGGGCTTTAAACCTGCTTTTCGACCTTAATTACCTAATTTAAACCAAAAGAAAAGCGAGACTACCAACATAAAAGTAAATAATGTCGGTAATCTCGCTTGACTAAACGTAGAAAAGTACTAATTGGATCCAATAATTACTTTGAATCATCATTACTATATTAGACTTGTGACAAAATTTCAACTATTTTTAACAAATTCTTCTCGTTTTCGTAACAAAACGATAAAGCAATTCACATATTTATAAGAAATTGTCCATTAAGTGAGTTAAAGCCGTTTTTGCAGTGATAAGTTAAAAATAGTGATTTTTACGCATTAATCCTTGTCCTTAAAGGATTCTTAATTGATCAATTAGAAGAGCTCTTTTGCCCCCTCCCCACTTTCAAAATCATCATTTCGCTTATCTGTTTATTAGTGAAAACTTTTTCGAAAATTTTTTAGTAATTATTTTCTTGCATTGCAGCTGGCCAGCCATCAATTGACTTTTTAGCATCAAGGTCACGGAGCTTTGCCATTTCTTCACCGTTAAGTTCAAAATCAAAAATATCAATATTTTCTTCCATATGTTTAGTATTTAACGATTTAGGAATTACAACAATTCCACATTGATTTAAGTAGCGTAAGGTAACTTGGGCTGGTGTCTTCTGATACTTGTCCCCGATTTCCTTCAAAACAGGAATATCTAAAAAGCCAGGGTTTGCTTCTCCTAGAGGTGCATATGATTCATGAACAATGTTATTTGCGGTTAAATAATTATGCATCCGCTGTTGCTGCCAAAGAATATGAGTCTCAATTTGGTCGACAACTGGTTTGATTGATGAATGATCAACAATCTCTTGGACTTGTGGTTCATTGAAGTTGCTTAAGCCAATTGCACGGATCTTGCCTTCCTGATATGCATCTTCTAATGCTCGGTATGTTTCTAGGTCATTCCCCATCGGCCAGTGGATTAACACAAGATCAAAGTAATCCTGGTTGAAGTTGAGCAATGAATTATCTAATCCTTTTTTAGTTTCTGCATAGCCACTTGTTTGGACCTTAGTTGTTACAAAAAGCTTCTCACGATCAAGGCCGCTTTCTTTGATTGCTTCGCCAACACCCTCTTCATTACCATAATACTGTGCTGTGTCAATCATCCTGTAACCCAGGCGAAGTGCCTTAGCAACATTTAATAAGGTTGTGTTAGGAGTAATTTGATATGTCCCAAAACCAATCATTGGCATTTCGAGGCCATTATTAAGTTTTACTGTTTTCATTTAGGTCATCTCCTCACCTATATTATATTATTTCTTTATTGAGATTGTTATTTTGAATATTAGTTAAAGTAAATATCTGCTTATTGTTAACGCAGAATTTAAAAATAAAAAAGCCCGGGCGAACCCGGACCACCTGAATGCAAGAATCTGTAGGCCATGTTTTGTCGTAGTATAACTATCAGGTAAAAGTTATACCGAGGTAATCATCTATCTCAGAGCATTAAGCTCTCCCCTGGAATCACTTCAATTCGTTATCCAAAGCTCCCCTACCGTAGTTTGGGTTTACCGCTTGAGGGGTTTACCGCGTTCCACCAATAAAGTTTCCCTTATTGTATCGTCACTGTGGCACTTTTCAGGAATACTCGGACATAGTAAAAAACCGTAGTCGTTTCTTCCGCCGTTACCGAATAAATCGGTACCCCGCCTTATTTTTTCAGCGAGCACAAACACTACAGACATCGCAGTCTGTGCGAGCATGGACCTTCCTAACATAACATAAGCTATGCTCAATTACCCAAGACTTGCATATGAAATTATTAAAGTAAGTGTGAATCGTTCTCTTGACCATTAGCTCCCATTTGAGAACCAAAGACACGCCGCTCCAAATTAGATAGCCGCTTCAGGATATCCATGTTAGTAGCGTTAGAAACTGGTTGAGAAGCAGCTCCATTATTCATTGATGAACCAACTTCAACTTGACGGTTAAGTTCATCAACCTTAGCACGAAGTCGTTCATTCTCACTATTTAAACGATCAACTTCCTTATTAAAGGTGTCATAATCTTTGATAACATCGTCCAAGAAGGAATCAACGTCAGCTTCATCGTAGCCCTTTCCGATGTTCCGTTCTTTAAATTGCTTATGCAAAATATCTTGTGGAGTAAATTTAATGTTATCCAATTTATACACCTCAATTGCTAAACTTCAAAAGTACATTAATTATCATACCTAACTCATCCCTCAAATTCAAGCAATTTCGCCCGATATTCACGAAAACCTAGAATTTATCTGCTTCTTCCATTTCCCGTTGACGTTCTTGCCATTCAATGGCTGCTTCCTGAAGTTCATCAAAGTCGATTAAGCGATAAGAATAATCATGATTAGCTTGATACTTTTGAATTGCCTGGTAATCATACTTTTCCTTTCCTTCATGGTCTGGATCGTAAAGTAAAAGTGCTTCATCAGTATGAGTTAACATGAACTGCTGAAAGGCACGAAGCTGCTGCGGTGATTGATATGGATGATCGCTGACACTTGCACTGAAGTCAACAGCTGATTGAAGGTTAGCTAATTTAGCCTGATTATTCTCATTCCATTGTTGACCAAATTCGGTAAACGGCTGCATCATTGATACTTTCAATTGCGGATAATCGTCCTTTAGTTTCAATGCTACTTCAATCGCCCACTGTTCAGTTCCCAATTGAGGGCCAGTAATCAGCCAAAATTCCTCATTGCTCTCTTCTAGTCGCGCCTTTAGTTCACGAGAAAGGACCTCTTTGATTACGGCAACTTTTGGATCGTCATCCTTAAAAACATTTAATTCATAACTCCGGTAACCCGTGATCCATAATCGACGCATTTAATCGCCACCTTTTCTACTATTATATAGGTAAAGTTATTTTTAGAGGAAGTGTTCGCCAGGAACTTTCCTACTGCAACATAGTCGAAACGTGTTCGCCTGAGTTTCCTCGAGCTAATGTTCTCGGCAACAAAGTCAAAATGTGCTCGCCAGGAACTTGCTAGCTTTCCGCAAGTTCTCTGCTGGCTCGCACTCTAAATTTAAACATTCTGTATCAATCATCTTGATGTATCTCTGGTATAATACTTCTAGTTAGGAGAGTGATCAATGGTGAATATTCACTATCCCAATGGTCAGCAGCCGAAGCGGGAATATAACCCGCAACGAGATTTGCCGACCCCCCATCAATCAATTTACGCAAAACGGGGAATGTCACTGGAAGATGAAATTAATCATAGCAACCAGTATTATTTAGCGAACCACATTGCTGTGATTCATAAGAAGCCAACGCCAATCCAGCTAGTAAAGGTTGATTACCCGAAGCGGAGTGCTGCTGTTATTAAGGAAGCATACTTTCGTCGACCATCAACGACTGACTATAACGGTGTCTACAAGGGCTACTATATTGACTTTGACGCGAAGGAAACGCGGAATAAGCGATCGTTCCCGTTAAAGAATTTTCATCCCCACCAAATTCGCCACATGCGTGAATGTATCAAACAGGGTGGGATCTGTTTTGCATTTATCAAATTTACCGAACTAGATCTTATTTATTTACTACCAGCTACCAACCTGTTTGAATTCTGGGATCAGCAGTCCTGTGGTCGGAAATCAATTCCGCTTGCTTCAATTGAGAAGTGCGGCTATCAAATTGGTTACCGGCTCAATCCACGTCTTCCATACTTGGAAGCGGTCGACCGAATTATTGCTAATACAAAGTAAAAGGAGAATATCATGTCGAATAACGATGAACCACGACGCGAAGATCAGTATCGTGCCGATGGTGGTTACGATGATGGCGGAAAGAAGCCATTATTAAAGCGCATCCTCCTCTGGATAGCAGGGGCGATTGTCCTCTTGTTTGTGGCTGGATGTGCACTATTTTTCTACTACGCTTCAAGCGCCCCGAAGATTAGTCAACGGGAACTATCAAGTCAGAACACAACGATTATCTATGATGCTAATAATAAGGTGATTTCTCGTCTTGGTGCCCAAAAACGTGATTATGCTAAGGATTCGCAAATTCCTGACACTTTGAAGCACGCAGTAGTCGCAATCGAAGACCGGCGCTTCTATAAGCACCACGGAGTTGATGTTCGGCGAATCTTCGGTGCAGCGATCAATAATGTGATTGGTCGTTCAGACGGAATGCAAGGTGGGAGTACCTTAACCCAACAACTGGTTAAATTATCAGTCTTCTCAACTGCTCAATCTGACCGGACATTTAAGCGGAAAGCCCAGGAAGCCTGGTTAGCCCTAAACGTTGAACGGCACTTCAGTAAGGATCAAATTCTTAAGTATTACATCAACAAGGTTTACATGGGTAATGGAGTCTACGGAATGCGAACCGCCGCTCAATACTACTATGGTAAAGAGTTGAAAGACTTGGACCTTTCTCAATTAGCATTGCTTGCCGGAATGCCCCAATCACCAACCAACTACAACCCGCTAGCTTCAAATACTAAGTACGCGACAGCACGGCGGAATGAAGTTTTGAACGCAATGGTTCGGGCTGGCTACATCACTAAGTCAGCTGCTCAAAGTGCTGCTAGTGAAAGTGTTACTGATGGCCTTGACCCCGATCATGGTGACGTTGAATCAAGCGAGACTAACGTTAAGGAAAAGATCGTTGATCCATACGTCAAGGAAGTTCTTGCCCAATTGCAAGCAGAAGGATACAATCCAAACACTGACGGCTTGCTAGTCCACACTAACATGGATCTTGGCGCTCAAAAGAAGCTCTACAACGCTGCTAATAGCGAAGTATCTTTCCAAAGCGACCAAATGCAAGCTGGTGCAGCGGTTACCGATCCGCATAACGGTCAAGTAATCGCCATGCTTGGTGGTCGGCATTCTAATGTCATTTATGGTCTTAACCGGGCCGTTCAGGAAAACCGGAGTTCTGGTTCTACTGCTAAGCCACTAATGGATTACGGTCCAGCGATTGAATATCTTCAATGGCCAACCTTCAAGACCGTTTCCGATACGAAGTTCTACTGGCCAGGAACAAATAAGGTTCTTCACGACTTTGATAACAAGTACAAAGGGAACATGACGATGCGTTCCGCACTGGTAGAATCACGAAACGTTCCTGCTATCCGGACATTGCAAGAAGTTGGGATTAAACGAGCAACAACCTTCTTGGGTGGCTTAGGAATTTCACAAAAGGATTCTTATACCCTCCAAAACGGGATTGCCCTCTACATCTCCCCACTTCAAATGTCAGCCGCCTATGCAGCCTTCGCTAACGGTGGGACGTACTACAAGCCATACTACATTAGTTCAATTACTACCATGGATGGTAAGACTAAGACTTATTCTCCTCACGGTAAGCGAGCAATGAGCAAGGCAACTGCATACATGATGACTGATATGTTAAAAGGCGTCTTCACTAACTCTGCTTCTACCGGGACTTCTGCTTACTTAAGCGGTGTTCACCAAGCTGGGAAGACCGGGACAACCGACTTCCCTAACCGGAACCAATCAGGAGTAATGGATTCCTGGATGGCTGGTTACACCAAGAACTACTCAATCGGAATTTGGACTGGTTTTGATCACCCAATGAATGGTGGTGCAATTTCTAGTCAATATGAACGAACTGCGGTCCTCCTTTACAAGAGCATCATGCAGTACCTCGACGAACAAAACCACGCTTCTAACTGGAAGATGCCTGATACTGTTGAAGCTGTTCGGGTAAATGGTAAACGCCAACTCGTAATCAAAGATTCCAAGTGGGCCTTAATGTATGGTGCTTGGGATGGCGGTGATGACGACAATGAATCATCACACTCTGGTTCTAATTCGAGTTCCAGTTCTTCTTCCGGTAGTCGGAGTGAATCAATTTCTGAAAGTCGTTCCATTGAAAGTATCTTAAATGGTGGCTCAAAGAATGAAAGCAATTCATCTTCAACTACGCAAAGTAGCAGTGCAAGTTCTGCCTCATCCACTAGTCCAACACCACCAGCTCCTAACGCTGGCAATGGTCAATAATTATTAGCATAAAAAGCTAAAGGAATACCTAACGTTTGTCTGCCAGACGTCAGGTATTCCTTTTTAAATTGATAAACTTTAACTTGTTTACTTTGCCGTTAACCCGCCATCAACAATAAACTCAGAGCCGGTAGAATAATCAGCTTCATCTGAGGCAAGAAAGGCAACCATTTGCGAAACATCCTCAGGTTTAGCGATCCGCTGCAACGGGATTGTCTTTGCGAATGCCTTAACCTCATCACTATTATCATTTTGCTTAATCATTGGTGTTTCAACAACTCCAGGATGAACTGAGTTGACACGAATGTTATACGGTGCTAATTCAAGGGCGGCAGCTTTGGTCATCCCCCGAACAGCAAATTTAGTGTCAGTATAACCGATTGCACCGCCAACTAAGCCATCAATTGATGAAATGTTAACGATACTTCCCGATTTCTGGTTCTTCATTACTTCGCCAACGTACTTAATTCCAATAAAGGTTGAAAGTTGATTAATTTTAACAATCTTCAAATAATCATCAACGCTATAATCAAAGATTGACTTAGTGATACTAATCCCCGCATTGTTGACTAACACATCAATCTTGCCAAACTTAGCTAATGTTTCCTTAACGACCTTTTGCCAATCCTGTTCGCTGGAAACATCTTGTTTAACAAAAAGCGTCTTTTCACCAGTGGGGTCAAGTTCCTTTGCCAAAGCTTCACCTTTTTCAGCATTAATATCAGTAATGACAACCTTAGCACCATCCTGGACAAAGAGACGGGCATGACTTGCACCCATTCCCTGTGATGCACCAGTGATGATTGCTACTTTACCATTTAATTTACCCATATTCATTTCCTCCATTCCGAGATACTAAGCATCTTTATAACTTTAATTATAACGGCTGTCTTTTCATTAAGCAAAGAATCGGCCCTTTAAGGACTCCTAAGCATCAAATGCCTCATGCTCGTTAGCCTGCTTTCTAACGACCATGAGGCATTTTAAATTTTGTTATTCACTAAATGTTCCGTATGCTTCATTCGTAACAGCATTGCGACACGGTAGGTAACCGTATTGACCATTTTCACGTGGTTGACGGATCCAAACCTCACCATCATGCCGTGACCAGGCATCATAGTCAATCACTGAACCTGCCGGTAATTCTGCAATTGCAGTCGAAGTTGGTAGCGCACCCCAACGCAAAGTTAATGGTCGATTACTCGTAAACCGCCCAACTTCACGGTGCCAGGTATCACCAAGGTTATCAGTCCAAGTTTCATCACTTGATACACTGCTAGCTGAAGAGTCTCCAGAGATTATTGGTAGTGAATTTACCTGTCCAGTAGGATTAGCTAATCTTTGCCAACCTTCACGATCAACAGTTGCAACCGAACGATCTTCATCATCTCCCGCAAATTGCCATAACGTATATACCGGCCATGATGCAGTATTAACCTGCATATTTGGTACCCGCCAGGAATGCCAGTTCATTGAGGGATACTTAGCAACCCAAAGGCCACAATCATTAGCGCAGTTAGCAACCTGCCAAATTGCCGATTCTTGGACATAGATTAGTGGCCAGACATTTGTTTGCCGATGCACCTCATCAACAAACCTTCGGACCCAATTTACATTACCCCAGGCTGCATTCTGGTATTGTTCCCAATCAATTGCTAAAACCGCTTCGCCAATCTTCCCCTGAATATGATTGAGGAAATATGTTGCCTCCGCGACCGGATCATTGCCACCCGCATAATGATAAAGTCCTAGTAAACGACCGTTAGTTTTCGCTAGGGAATATTGATATTCATATTTGGGATTAACATAGCCTGTTCCCTGAGAGACCTTCACGATTGTCCCCTGAGCATGGGGATCAGTTACTATCCAATCCGCACTTCCGGAAAAAACATCTGTAAAATATAGTGCCATCTACCCTCACTTCTTCCTTATTAGATAACTTCATTATACCTTTTATAAGAAAAGGGTTGGCTGAAGCATTTTGAATTGATGCTGATCCTCAAATAACTTAGCCATTTGGAGAAGCAAGCTTTCATTTCCCTTCCGAGCAATAAACTGAATCCCTAGTGGTGTCCCATTAGCACAAACATGGGTTGGTAAGCTAATTGCCGGTTCACCGGTCATATTCGCCTGTTCGGTAAATGGTGTATAAGTCAACGCTGGAAGCCATTGATCATAAATCAACTGGCGCTGTTCTTCCGGTGATAGTTCTGTAATATTTTCCATCCGCTTACGATCGGTTGCCATAATTAAGTCATGATCAATTCGGGGAGCTGGTTGAGCATTCGTTGGCGTAAGGAATAAGGGATACTGATCGTGTAGCTGATCATGAATATAGCTTGCTTGATCCCATTGACTCAATGCTTCACTGTATTGGGCTGCCGAAACATTTTCACCGGTTTTCCAAAGAGCATACGTCAATAATTCCATATCATCCCGGCTAGCCGGCCGCCCAAGGTAACGTTCGATTCCATCAAACATCGCTGCAGTTTCCCCAGCATTCATCGTGTAATAGCTATTCATTAGTGCTACACCATCAACCGGATCAGTAAATTCAGTACATTTAAATCCCTGATCACTTAAAAAGGTTACTGCATCCAAGACCGCTTGCTTAGCTTCATCACTGACTGGAGTCCCAACTGGCGATTTAACTGTATAACCAATTTCGATGTTTTTCATTGGCTGTTCCAAAACGTGATTAAATCCAGGAGTAAACTTCGGCACTTGGAAAACAGCTGCTGATTGAACAGTTTGTAACTGATCTAATAACCGTGCAGAATCTTCAACTGATCGTGTCAGAGCAAAGTTAATCGAGGCTCCCTGCCAAGATCGCCAATCACTCGGTCCGGTTGGTACACGGCCACGAGTAGGCTTCAACCCAATTAACCCTGACCAGCTAGAGGGAATCCGGATCGAACCGCCACCATCATTTCCAGCAGCCAACGGAACCCAGCCAGCAGCCACTGCAGCCGCTGATCCACCGGAAGAACCGCCAGGAGTAACCGCAGTATTCCACGGATTCCGGGCCGGGCCAAAGAGCTTTGCGTCAGTGATATTCTTCCAACCAAACTCGGGGAAATTAGTCTGGCCAATAATAATGAAACCCGCTTGTTGCAAGGCCTGAACAAAGTTATTAGTCGCTTGGGCAACATTATTTTGAAATAACTTATTGCCGTTAGTATCTGGCTCGCCAGCAAGTTGTTGACCCAAACCTTTAATCAAAATTGGCACCCCTAAAAACGGTTGTCCGTGATCAGTTAATTGACGAGCCTCATTTAAGGCCGACTTCTCACGCAGGTGAATCACTGCATTTAGTTGCGGGTTCTCCGCTTTGACTTTTTCAATTGCAGCACTTACTAATTCAAAACTACTGACTTTCTTCGATCTAACCAAATCAACTAATTGGTAAGCTGGTTTTCTTAATAAAGAATCAATATCCATCTATTTTCTTCTTTCTGATAATCACAGTTACAAATAGGCATTTATATTATAAATCGTCCATTAATCATTGTAAAAGCGTTTTCAAGATAATATACTTTAAGCTAATACCTTAACTTGGAGATGGTTTGATTGAATTGGGAACACTTTTTTAACATTCCCGGCTTTTTTGATGCGCCACTAGCATGGCAGTCACTACCAACTATTCTTAGCGGCTTACCCTTATCAATTATCCTACTGGCAATTTGTTTTGTTACTTCTAACGTTGTTGGCATTTTAATAATGCTGATGCGAATTAGTAAATATCGCTTTCTCAGCGGGATTGCTCGCTTCTACATTTCATTTTTCCGTGGTGTTCCGATGCTGGTCGTGCTTTTCTTAACTTATTTTGGATTGAACATGGCTGCCCTGCCCGCAGCAGTTCTTTCTTTTACTGTCGTCCCGAGTGCCTTCCTCGCCGAGTATTATCGATCTGCTCTCAAAGGCGTTAGTCAAACCCAGTACGATTCTGCTAAAGCTTTGGGAATGTCTTACCGGATCATGATGACTTACATTATTTTGCCCCAGGCCTTTCGGATCGTCCTTCCATCATTGGGAAATGTTTTACTCGACATGTTTAAAAGTACTTCTCTTGCCGCAATGATTACCGTTTCCGAAATGTTCATGAAAGCAAAAGTTGTTGCTGGAGTTAATCAGGATTACATGACCATTTATATTGAAATTGCCATTATCTACTGGATTGTTTGCTGCGTTCTTAGTTGGGGCGAGCAACGGGTTGAAAATCATTTACAACTTTATGTTAATGAATGATCATACTTAATAATGTTTAGCATTATGGACCAGTTACGCAAATTTGATTGAATTGTCTAAGTAATCGGAATATAATTAAAGCGTTTTCACGTCACTATCAGAATAAATTACAGGAAGAAGTCTCCTACATGAAGAAAAAATTTTTGACCATTCTCTCAGTAGTTGTTTTAACAATTATTGGGTTGTCTGCTTGTGGAAAGAAGAGTGCCGCAGACAAAGATACCTGGACCGTTGCTACGTCAGGAACACTCTATCCCACTTCTTATCATGATCCGAAGACTAAGAAGTTGACTGGTTATGATGTTGAGGTTATTCGTGCGGTTGCTAAGGGACTCCATAAGAAGGTCAAGTTTAAGGAATACGATGTTGATGGGATGTTAACCGCGGTCAAGACCGGAAAAGCAGATATGGCAGCGGATGACTTTGCCATTTCACCTGCCCGCCAAAAGAATTATCTGATGTCATCCCCAATCAAGCACTCATTCAATAGTTTGATTGTTCGGCAAAGCGATAACTCTGGAATCAACAACTGGAAAGACATTAAAGGAAAGAAGTCTGCCGGTGAAGCTGGAACCAACTACCAACGATTAGCACAACAACTAGGCGCCAAGTTAGTCAACTACGACAACGTTTCTAATGATGTTTACATGAAGGGTGTTGCCAGTGGGAAGACTGACTTTATTATGAATGATTACTATCTTCAAAAGTTAGCCCTCAAAGCACAACCGAATAGCGGGCTTAAGATCAAGCAGGGGATGTACTTTACCACTAACGAAGACGGCAAAGGTGAAGGAATCGTCTTTAACAAGAATGACCAAAAGCTGCAAAAGCAATTTAACGATGAATTAGCTAAGTTAAAGAAGAACGGAACGCTATCTAAAATTGCGAAGAAGTACTACGGTGCCGATGTTACTAAGAAGCCACATGTTCACATTGACCGCCACTTTACGATTCAGAGTAAGTATAAGGGTGATTAGAGAGGTCACCTCATGAATTATGAGCAACTTTTATACGTTACTGAGCTTGCTAACCACCAAACGCTTCAAGAAACAGCGGATTTCCTTCATATTTCTAAGTCGGGATTAAGCCAATCAATCTCTCAATTAGAATCTGAGTTGGGAGTCCAATTATTTAAGCGTAGCCATCAGGGAACGGTTTTGACTTCTAAAGGGCAAGAGTTGTTGCCATATATCAAAAGCATGATGTCAGCTAACATGAATTTAATCCAACAAGCTGGCAGATTAGGTAAAATTCAAAGCATCCATACGATTAAATTAGCTTATGTGAATACATTCCTAAAGCCAATGTTAACGGAATTCCTGAAACTGTATAACGGAAATGCTACTCTAGTGATTAAGCGTAAATCAAGTTCAGAAATTATCGAGCAAGTGCGCCATAAAGAATTAGACGCTGCTTTATTGCAATTGATAGCAAACATCAAGAGCAATTAAATGGTCTTAATTTTATTAAAGTTCATGATGGCCATATCAGTTTAATTACCAGTGACAGGAATGCATTATTAAAGCTAGAGAGGATTACCAAGCAAGACTTAGTTAAGCAAAAGTTTGCTTTATTTAATGACCCTTACAATGATCAGTTATTTGAACATCTCCAATTTATTTGTGGGCCACTTGAAACGATTGCTCGGTTAGATGATAGTTGGGCAATGTATACCGTTATAAATCAACTAGATGCTGTATGCCTAGCCCGTGATTGCCAAGCTCGACATTCTACAGATAAGCGATTTACTACTCTTCCTAAAATCAACCTCAGTAATATTATTAACGATCACTTCTCTCTTGGCTGGGTCATTAACCCAGATGCTCATTTAGAACAATTTACTAGATTACTACTACAAAATATTAATAATGAACTTACAAAAAAGGACTAACTAGTAACTTACAATTAAGTTATCGGTTAGTCCCTTAACTTTTATTAGATTATTTCTTAAAATGATCGAGGTTAAAAGATGAGCTAGTGCCATTCTTTAACACATCTTTATTTAGTGAACCCGTTTGATGAAGTGAGTAAATCGTTTCTCTTCCAGGAAGGTGCGGTTCCATCTGCGGATCAGAAAAGAGATTAATCAACCCTGGTGTCAGGTGTGACTTTTTTACCTGTTCAGGAGAAATTTTCCGAATAATCTCATCCCCGCGTCCTTCTTCAATCTTCAAACCAATTGCTGGGTCAATTAACGTTGCCCGTGTCATTGCGACTAAATCAGTCAGTTTCAATGCGTCTTGGGCATCCTTTTCTGACATAACATTACCAACAATAATTTCTTTTGCTTTATCACCAATTGCTGGCCAGAATAGTTCAGCAAAAGTTGAGCTTGAATCTTGTGGCTTAGCATTATATTGAGGAAGCGAAAGATGGATATAGTCCAAATCACAATTATCAGTGATTGCTTTAATTAATTGAGTTGATTCATGCCAAGTATAACCAACCGTTTGGTGAATCTCTTCTGGACTAATTCGATAACCAACAATAAAATCTTTAGGCGCATACTGCTTTACAACATCCATCACTTCTTTAACAACTGCTAATGGGAAGTTCATTCGCTTTTCGAGACTACCACCCCATTTATCTGTCCGGTGGTTAGAAAATGCTGAGAAGAATTGTTGAATTAAATAATGGTTAGCACCATGAATTTCAACTCCATCAAAACCATAGTCAATTGCTCACTTGGTCGCTGCTCCAAAGTCCTTTACCACTTGTTCTACTTCTTCACTAGTCAATTCATGAAGCGGGTAATCAATCCATGGGAAGTCCATTTGACTAGGAACTTCAACTGTTCGCCCAAGTTTAGGCGCATAATTTGCTTCCCGACCTGAATGGACTAGTTGTAAGATTGCTTTATTACCATCCTTCTTTAATGCCTGAGCAACTTTTGCCATTCCTGGCTTAAAACGATCATCATAAATTGCTAATTGCTCACGATTATCTGCCCAGCTACGTGATGGTCCCCCATTTTTTCCGAACCGAGGTATACTCAACAATCACCATTCCTGCAGATTGTGAACGAGCACCATAATAATCCAGGGTATCTTGGGAAACGGCTTCGTTATCACCACTATTGGTTAGCATCGGCGCTTGAACAAGACGATTATTAATTGTTGCGCCATGGCGAAATGTAATGTGGTCAGTTAATTGTTTCATAATAGTTCCTCCATTCATTTTCTTTCTACATGTTCAATGTATCACGAGAGATCAGTGAAAGAAATTAGTTGTTTTGGAACATGAAGTTTAGGAAAAGTGAACTTTCAAATTCACCTTATTATTTATACTAAAATATGATAATCTATTATAGACAAGCGTAGAAATAACCAAGGAGGAGTATTTGCTGGATTATGTTTATTCGTTACACCTACTTTAGCTAGTAGAACGCAGCTTACCGTTAATATCCCCCAGATGGTCATAATGCACAAGTGACAAATCAAAGCATCAAAATTGACTCGGAAAATGACGGAAGTGTCACTTTCACAGGTAAGGCTGAAAAAGATGCGGTTATCACTATCGAAAAACATAATGGTAATAAGCATCATTATAAGGTTAAACCTGATGCTAATGGGAATTTTACCAAAAAGATAAATCTGGCTACCTCAACTAAAAAATGTAAATTTATTGTCTCAGCTAAATCTACTGATGAAAGTCAGAGTAATAAAGAAGTCTTTGTAGTAAAAAATACTGCTTATGTTAAACCGGTTCCCAAAAATGATGATAGTAGCGCATCAAGCGAGGAACCAAACAACATAATATCATCATCAAGTTCATCCATTGAAAACAATGGAGACATGAAGACTGATGAAGCTAACGGATTAATAGTTGGCAATTCTCGTTCAAAGATTTACCATACACCAGATCAACAAGGTTATCATATGAATTCCGCCAATGCGGTTTACTTCAATTCTGAAGCTGAAGCACAAGCCGCCGGTTACCGAAAATTATTAAGATGAGTAAAAAAGAAGTTAGGGGTTATCCTTAACTTCTTTTTTACTCATCTTATGCTTCCTTCATTTCCCTTAGCGCATTTGTTGTAACTTGAGAAACGTTGATATTATTCTCTTTCGCCCAGTTATTCAATTCTTCTGGGAGTGAAATATTCCGGCGCACGGTTTTACCATACTGGTTAAGCCACTTTGCCATATTTACTGTAACCCACATAACTGAATCGTCTTTACCAAGCTTCCACTTTCTTGGATCTTGTACTTCTGGATAGTCCGCCATATCACTAATCATCGTTGCTATAGCATCCTCAGCATGAAGAACAGCTTCCTGCATAGTTTTACCATCCGTAACCATCCCCTTAATATTGGGAGAAGAGATCCCATAATAGTGACCTGCCTCGTCATTACATTCTGTTAGAATCACTGGATAAATTAAAATTTTTTCTTTCATAATTAGTAGTTAATATGCCATCTTCACGATTATTTACTTTTCTTCACTTACCTCATCCATAAATCTTCCCAACGCCTCTTGCCACGTTGGCACTTCAAATCCAGTTGCCTTGACTTTATCCAAACTCATGATTGAATGCCGAGGACGATAAGCCTTTTGTGGATATTCTGCTGAAGTAACGGGACTAACTTCAACTTTTTCGTTTTTTAAAATCTCTCGAGCAAATTCATACCAAGTACAAGAACCATCATTTGACAATTGGTAAGTACCATATGGAATTTGGTGTTCAACCGCATACAACATAAATTCAGCCAGAGTCCGCGTCCATGTAGGTCGACCAACTTGATCATCAACTACTGTTAAATGATCATGAGTCTTGGCTAGACGGAGCATCGTGTAGACAAAGTTCTTTCCGTATTCACCAAAGACCCAGGAAGTCCGAATAATGTAATACCGATCCATGATTGATTTAACTGCTTCTTCACCGGTTAATTTAGCCTTACCATACTCATTTTTCGGATTTGTTGACGCATCGACCTGGTACTCGCCTTCGTTAGTGCCGTCAAAAACATAGTCAGTACTAATATAGACCATCGTTGCACCAATTGATTGCGCAGCCGTGGCAACATTTTTGGTTCCGTCCTCATTGACTTGCCAATTAAGATTCTTAGCTTCATCTTCTGCCTTGTCAACAGCGGTATAAGCAGCACAATGAAAAACAACTGCTGGTTTTAATTCTGCAAACTTAGCCTTAACTTGGTTTTGGTCGGTAATATCTAATTCTTTTGAACCACAAGCATCGTAAGCAATTTTCTTTTCATCTAACAAGTGACATAATTCGGTACCCAGTTGACCATGAGCACCAGTGATTAAGATTTTTGACATTTAATAATTCCCCCTCAAAAATAACTTTTATTCATTTATCAACACTTGATTATCTTTCATAATTTCATCGAATCCTGAAACTTCGGCGATTTGCTTCTCCAGTCCTTCAAGTGCAGTATTGATAGTTTGCTTTTTTAATTTGGCTTTATGAGTAAAGTCATTCAATATATAGTAAAACTTTGCATTGCTTCGGACCGGTGATGTAACTCTGACATCAAAATTAAACGCTTTAGCATAATTTAAATCGTTAGGTCGAGCAGATGTTTTTACTAAACGTTCTATCCCCGATTTAGTGGGAATTGAAAAATCAAAATGAGATGAAATCCCACCGCCATTAGCAATTTCAACGTTGGGCGTGTAGAGGACTTCCTGCTTCAATAAGAAATCTTCAACAATATCATTAAAGGCTTCTTTGACATTTCCCTTACTCAAATAAGAAATATCGTTAATTCGCATAATTGCTTGTAATAATCGGTTCTTCGCTACCGCAAAATGCTCTAATGAGGTTCTAATTAACAAAGCTTCATCTTCCCTAGTAATGCCAAAATCATTCAAAGCATTTGTGTAAATCCGCCAAGCAACTTTAGAACGATGATCAAGATGGATACCGATATCTTCTAAGTTTGCAATAGTGTAACCAAAGTCAGATACTTCGACCTTATCTTTTGATAAAAAGCGAACATACAAATTGATATTGTCAAAATTAGTATCAATGAAAGGCGTACTAATTGATACGTAACCATCTTCTATGTTTTTGAATGTTAGATCGTCTTTTAACCATTTATAATAATTATTTTCTAATAATGAAGCATTACTCAAACCACTCACCTCTCATTATCGGTTATGTGGGTATAACTAATAAATTCATCTAGTGCATCTTTAATCTTTTTTACATTCTTAAATTCATCAATACTACCAATAGGAATAACATTCTTAGAAACATATTTACCAGCTGGTGAATTTAAATGAGCATGTGAACCTAATATTACAAGCTCACTTTTAGTACCGTAATTATTCACATGACGCAAATCATCCCCAAAATCCAATCGAATTAAGTGTATCCTATTTTCAATAAACATAAGACCAACCGAGAATCTAGTAGTAATCGGTGTTGAATGGATTTGGAAGCGATATACTATCCCTCGCTTGTTATCTTTTACTGAATAACGGTAGGTATGTGAAGTTAAAATCAATGTTTGATGTATCTGATTAATGATGTCTTGATATTCCATAATGTTTGTTGGATTTTTCTCAGCATTAATCAGCACTCTTACTTCGTTTTCGTTAAGGCTGTTTAAATCCATAATTCAAATCTAATACTCTCTAAAATACTTGTATTTAAATTATACCTTAACTAATGCATCCTCTCTCATTTAAGTTAATTCAAATATGCACTATAATTAAGTAAGCGGATTCAAAGGAGGCAATTTAAATGACTGAAAAGATCCTGTACCAAACAGTGGTAGAAAATGATGCCGGAATTAACGGGCATGCGAAGGTAATCCAAGGCGGCGATTTAGACGTTTTAACTAGCAATCCAATTCATGATGATCCGGGTACTAATCCAGAACAGTTAATCGGCCTTGCCCTGGCAACCTGTCTTAATGCCACAATCGAAGCTGAGGAAAAGCGTCGTGGGTTAGCTCATCAAAGTGTCGTTCGGGTTAGCATTAAAATGGGATTTGATAATCCTGGATTTCAATTTTGGCTAGATGCACAGGTAAGGATTCCGCAAGTTGAGCATGATGAAGCAGTAGCAATTCTTAAGAAAGCAGAGACTCGTTGTCCTGTCGCTAAACTTCTGCAAAATAGCGACAACGTTTCTGTTCACCTGGTTGACCATTTTAATTTTAACGAAAAAGAGGACTAAAAATGAAATATCTTGTAACTGATAGCCGTGATATTCGGTATAACTTAGCACTTGAAACCTATCTAATGGAACATGCTAACCTAGATGAGCCGATTCTTTACTTCTACATCAACTCGCCATGCATTATTCTTGGTCGTTACCAGGATGCCTACGAAGAAATTAACCAAGAATATATCGATCAACACAATATCATCGTGACCCGGCGAACTTCTGGTGGTGGCGCTGTCTATGATGATCTTGGCAATGTTAGCTTTAGTTTCATTACTAAGGATGATGGCGATTCAATTGGTAATTTCCGTAAATTTACTGATCCGGTCATTGCTGCACTCCATAAGCTAGGTGCAACTGAAGCGAAGATGACGGGGCGGAATGATTTGCAAATTAACGGCAAGAAGTTTTCGGGGAATGCCATGAAAACCGAGAAAGGTCGAATGTTCTCTCACGGTACCTTGATGTATGATGTTGATCTCAGCGTGATTGGTAAGGCCCTGAATGTTCCAGCAGATAAAATTGCTTCTAAGGGAATCAAGTCTGTCCATAGTCGGGTAACTAACCTAAAGCCCTTCTTTAAACCTGAATTTCAGAACTTAACAATTGAAGAATTCCGTGATACCCTGGCGAAAACAATTCTAGGCGTTGAAGATTTAAACGATGCTAGGGAGTACGAGCTCGATGCAAAAACGAAGCGCGATGTTGAAGAACTCAATCAATCAGTTTTCAGCAACTGGGATTGGATTTATGGTCAATCGCCAAAGGCTGCAATCCAACACCGGAAGCACTTTCCCCAAGGAACAGTTGATTTCCGACTAACGATTAAAGATGGTCGAATTGCCACGTTAACAACCTATGGCGATTTCTTCGGCCAGAAACCAATTGAAGAGTTTGAAAAGCAATTAATTGGCACCCGTTATGAACGAACTGCTGTCAAGAATGTGTTAGATAACATTGAATTAAGTAATTACTTTGGGAAGATTTCGGAAACTGATATTTTAGACCTATTATTAAGACAAGAATAAGAGAAGCCCCGATACCAGATTGTTAGTGAGATGGTATCGGGGCTTGATTCATTTTGAAATTTAAAATAACAAAACCCCAGACGTATCCGGGGCTTCAGATGCAGGCACCTATTAAAGCCCTACACCTTAATACATATTTGAATATACATTATATCTACTTTTTTGTCAATTTATGTATTCCTTTAATTTATTTAGCTTCAATTTGAAACGCTCACCAATAATTAGATTATACACAGAATAAGGTAATGGCTCTTTATTATGAGCAATTTCTTCAGTTGATTTATATAGGATGTTTACTGAATTTTCAAAATCGGTAATATAAGAATTCAACTCACTCCTACTATTACCGCTCTCTTTCAGAAAAATCATTAAAAGAGCTAAATAATCGAACAGAATATCAAAATTCGTTTCAGCTTCCAAGTGTAATTTATTCTTCACTGTTGCTTTCAAATTTTGTGCAACATTTTGAGCTTTTCTAAATCGACAATCAAAAATTATATGATTATGTGCAACAGCATTTCTGAGATCTTTAATCAAGAAAATTGACTGTTCTAAAATTTTTACATTCTCATCATACTGTGAATTATAGAGGTTTAAGAAATCCGCTACTTTTTCCTTATCTTCTCTATTCAAGCAAGCAACATAATTCCCAACATTACCAAGACTAATTACTTCAAAAAGAGCCCAAAGAGGAACAGATTTATTTTCTTCTATGTAATGCTTAATAACAATATTATTAGAAGCATAGGCGTAAGCTATCTCACTATCAAAGTCTTTCTTTAATCTTAGCCTTTTATTAATACTCTTAGTTCTTCTACGTCCTCTTTGTGAACGATAAAAAGTTAATTTTTGCCTATATACATTATCAAAAGATGGATCAATTCCTAATACTGAATAATTCACTATTAAATTCTTAATAATGGTTTCAAATTTCATTGTTATCGGGTAAAAAATAGTCTTCATTTGCTGATCAAAATTAGCGATAGCAACGATCTGTTCAAAATTATGAATTCCAATGAACGGATGAGCAACATCTTTATTAAATTTATAACCTTTATATCCATGATAATAACCAATATTTACAAGTCTTTTCTTGTCTTCAGAGCCTCTTATCTCTATGTTATGGCTATTCCGAATATGCCTCATTAAACTATCAAATGATTTACCTCTTTTTTCCATAATATTTTCCTCACTAATAATTACTTACATTAATTTTACCATTATTAGCAGCAATTATGCGAACATATGTTTAAAATATAAGGCTTAAAAGCCCAGAATTGTGGCAATCGACCGTGATTCTGGGTTTTCAAGTCTTAGATAAAAAATATATCTTATATTACAATAACAAAGCACCAACACATTAAAATAACTGAAAATCATTTCTGCAAAATATCATGAATATTCTTCTGCGGGATAAAGGAATTAGTACTCCAACCACCATCAATTACTAAGTCTGCACCAGTCATAAATTTAGATTCGTCAGATGCTAAGTAAACAAATGCATACCCGATATCATCGACTTCACCTGCATATGGTGGTAAATTAATCTTTCCTTTATGCAGTTCTCCCATGGCAGCTTGTGATTCAACACCTGACTCTTTGACCATCCCCGTAAAGATTGGTCCAGGATTAATATTGTTAACTCGAATATGATACTGAGCAAACCATTGTGCAGCACGACGCATCATTGCATCAATACCTTAATTGAATAAAATAACTGGTTTAATAATTTTCCCAGACTCAAAATCAGCAAATGCTTGCTTAACATCACTGAATTGATAAAAACTCATCAGCTTATCAAGCGGAAACTTACCTTTTTTATAGTAACTAACCAATTTATTAATGAATAATTGTGGAATTGCGTCACCCTCAATTAACCCAATCACTTGTTTAGAATCTCCCATGATATCCATTCCGGATAGGTTCAATGGACCAGCAATACCAATAATATAAAGTTTTCCAGCCGTTGTAAGAGAAGCTAATTGTTCCTTGATTAACGGTGCGTACCCGGTAGTATCAACTGCATATTCAGGACCCTTAGGCACTATTTCCCTAATTGTTGAAACAATGTCATCAGTATTATTAGTATTGATAACATCAGTTGCACCTAATTCTTTAGCCATCTTCAATTTAGAATCATTACGATCAAGTACAATTAAGTGCTCCGGATTATAAAGATTAGCAGCCATTACAGCAGCAAGACCAACACCACCAGCTCCCGCAATAATAATTGAAGAGCCAAATTCTGGCTTTACACCATTAATTACCGTCCCGGAGCCAGTTAAAAATCCACAGCCAAGAGGCGCTAAATATTTAAGTTCAACATCTGGATCCACCTTAACAACATTATGCTCATCAGCAACAATATAATTAGATAAGGAAGATTGACCAAAAAATGTACTTAAGTCTCTTCCGTCCTTAAAGTGTAGACGATGGGTTCCGTCGTAATTAGTCCCACCAAAACATAGTTCATTAAGATGATCACATTGTGCGGGATGGCCGCTTAAACAGTGTGAACAATGACCGCAGTAACTAAAGGAAACAACTATATGATCTCCTGGCTTAATCGTTGTAACGTTATCTCCAACTTGCTCAACTATTCCTGATCCTTCATGGCCTAATGCAACTGGATAAGGAGACATCCCCATATCTCGTCCAGCAATATCAGTATGGCAAATACCAGTGGCAACTGTTTTTATTAACACTTCATTAGCTTTAGGACTGTCCAATACCACGTCTTTAACTTCAATAGGCGCACCTTTTTCCTCTACAACTACCGATTTAATATTCATGGTATCTACCTCCTTAAATCACTTTGTTCAACAGTAAACAGGTGCTACAAATATTATAATCCATATAAGAGGTAAAATGATGCTATTTATTCATCAAATCGGTTTTTGATGACGATGAGTACTGTCTTGCTAAGCATTCAACTGGCTGGAAATACTCCACAAAATGTAAACCTCAATACGAAATTCATCAATGAACTTACTAAAAAATGAAGCATCCTGCTATGGGTGCTTCATTTTTTGATGGTATATTCCTCTAATTTCAACCAGATTCCACTTAACTTCTAAATTTAATCATATATTTTACTGAAAAGGTACTTTAGATCTGGCTAGTAAAATCTATAAAGGGGATATTTTGCTCACTAAATTTCGAAAGAGATGTTATGTTACGGACTTGAGGCCTTATATATGATAGCAATAGCGAAGCTGCATTTATTTTCAATAAATTTTCTTCATCATTATTATTCAAGCCTTTTTTCCAAATAAATTTGGCTTTCATTGTTTCACGAATAAAGAATGGCAATTTACTATTCATATCAATTTTATCAAAATTTGTAACTGTTAAAGACACCGTCGTACTCTTCTCATACTTGTTTTCTTCGACAATTTTGTCATGCTCAGAACTAATATTCAATTTTTGTGAAACCTTTTCTGAACCAGAATAATTTGGATTTTCCATAAATATTGATTCAACTAATTCCGGATTAGTGAATTGGATGATGCTTTGATTATTTTGTGTGTCCATATTAAGCAACCTTTAATTCTATAGCTTCCGCTTCATTAAATTCTACATTTGTATTTACAGACAATGAATTATCACTCTTAGCAAATGATTTTATCAAATTATTTAAATCATCAATAATATTATTATCTTCAAAAAAAATTGCCTCTAATTCTTTATCTGATATCCAATTTTTAGTATCTAAAGCTTCTTTTTTCAATTCAGCTTTTTTTGCATTACCAAATATAGACATGTCCTTACACCTCTTTAACATCAGTAATAATTTCTAAATTTCTAACAACAAGTTCCCGACCGTTAGGCATATTTGACATTGATTTAGGAATAAAACTAGTATACGTACACTTTACCACAAAGTCTGGATTCGAAACACTTAACATATTTCTCTTAATTGCTAATTCTAGTAAAATACCATCTATATTGTGCCTTCGTTTAGCGCTTCCTGTAGAATATTTTTTCCAGATATTATTAGCACGGTGTTCTAATTGCTCTCTAATTTTCGACCATTCTCGCATAAAAACCGGATCATCTAAATCAATATAGGTGGTTTGAGAAGAAGTATCTATAATTACTTTTAGGACGATTACTTTCCCTCGTTTATACTGCTTAGCGTACCTTTTTGCATTTTCTTCTGGATTCCAGCAACCATAATCGTCAGGGCAAAAAGTATATATTCCATTTCCTAAATCATTAGTAACTTCTTTAGGAATAATCTTAAAGCCCTCATTTAGAATTATTGTAGCGATTTCTCTTGTTGTCCCATGAAAGGTCTCTAAACTCAGTTCGTCCACCTCAAACTTAGCCCTATTAATATTAAACAAAGTCATTAACAATTGTAGCACATCTAAGCACTTTAGTGAACATGTGTTCGAAAAATAACTAAAATACAATCAAATTCATAACTATCCTAAGATACAAAAGTATTAAATTATCCCAGCAACTTCAGTAATGTCTCCCGATCCAAGGCAGTACTACCAATCTCATCCCCTGATAAGATTGCGTTTGCTAATTCACTCTTCTGCTTCTGCATCGCAATGATCCGTTCTTCAATGGTATCCTTAGCAATCATCTTATAGATTGAAACGTTATGTTGTTGACCAATTCGGTGGGCTCGATCGGTTGCCTGATTTTCAGCCGCAACGTTCCACCACGGGTCAAAGTGGATGACAACATCAGCACTGGTTAGGTTCAGGCCAGTTCCACCAGCTTTCAGTGAGATCAGAAAAATTGCCGGGCCGTCATAAGTATTAAACTCCTTGACGAATACTTGACGATCACTTTTCTTCGTCTTTCCTTCAATCACAAAATCACTAATTTGTTCCTTTTCAATTTGTTGCCGTAAAATTGCCAAAGCAGATGTGAACTGCGAAAAAAGCAGAATCTTATGCCCGGCTGCAATTTCATCCCGGATAAGTTCCATTGTCTGGTCAACTTTACCCGAGCGACCACGATAATCTGCATTCAATAATTTGGGGCTACAACATAATTGACGTAAACGGGTAATTTCAGCAAGCATCTCAAAACGATTATTTTTAAATTCTTCATCATCCTGACTTTGCAGACGCTTAACCAACCGAGTTGCCCGAGCCTGATATAGTTTAGCCTGCTGACCAATCATTGGTGTATATACCAGATGTTCAGTTTTGTCCGGTAGTTCCTTCAAAACATCCTTTTTCAGCCGCCGTAAAATAAAGGGCTGAATTAACTGCTTCAATTCATCTTCCGCTTTGCGATCATGGTGTTTTATAATCGAGGTTTCATAGTTTTTTCTAAATTGCGAATAATTATTGAGAAAACCAGGCATTAAGAAATCAAAGATACTCCATAATTCACTCAACTGATTCTCAATTGGCGTCCCTGTTAAAGCAAATCGATGATCGGCTGCTACCGACTTAACTGCCTTAGATGCTGCTGTTTGCGGATTTTTAATGTACTGAGCCTCATCAATAATTTCATTATTAAAATGATAATCCTGGTAAAAATCAACATCCCGTTTAAAAGCATCATACGAGGTAATAATGACATCTTTGTCTCGTGAAGAAGTGAATAGTGATCGTCGCTCTGCTTTAGAGCCATCTAAAACTTGAAGCGTTAGACTTGGCGCAAATTTAGCAAACTCATTTTGCCAATTATAAATCACAGCTGCAGGGGTAATCACAATACTCTGGCCATCATGGTAGTTATTGAGGATTAGACTGATAATCTGAATTGTTTTTCCCAATCCCATCTCATCAGCTAGTAAACCACCAAAACCGTACTTAGCTAGCATTGCTAACCACCGAAACCCCGCCTTTTGGTACGGCCTTAATGTTGCCTGCAACATCCCCGGAACTTTAGCTGGTAAACTCTTCTTTTCAACCTGTTTAACCAGCTTCTTAAAATCATCATTTGTTCGATAGTCAATTAACTGACGATGCTCAAGTAAGGAGTCCAGATACATTGCCCGGTACAACGGTAACTTAACCTTATTCGACGTTAACTCAGTCATTGGAAGACCAAGTTTAGTTATCAGTTCTCGTAGTTCTTCTAATTCAGCTGGCTTGATATTAACCATTTTCTTAGTACCAACCTGATAGTAATTCCGCTTAGGCTGATACTGTTTAAGAAGTTGGTTAATTTCATCAATTGACAAGCCATCTGCATCAATTTTTAGGTCGAGTAAGTTGTAACTAGTATCAATATTAACTGAGAAATGAGTAATTGGCTTATTTAATAAGCGCTTAAATGCCGGTGTCCCTTTAACAATTCCGACCTTCTTCAACTCATCAATCCCCCAAGTCAATAAGTCATCCGCATCTTCAACTGGAATTACAAAGGACCTAATTTCTGGAGCGTATTCCGTGAAATACTTTTCTACCGGATCGAGCATTCGCTGAATAAAATGATCGTCAAGTTTACTTGGCTTCATCTGACTCAAGAATTCTTCATGTTCCCCGGTTTTTACACCAAAGCGACAATAAAGTTGCCCTTCATGGTAATCAAACAGGTAAAGTGGCTCTGATAGTTCTGGAACAAACTCTTTAAGATCTTTGTTTCCCTTAACTTTAACCTGAATCTGCTTTGCTAATTGAGGAAGAACACGGTAATAAAACTCCGCCATCGTCGAGGTTCCAAATTCAACTTCATTGTCTTTTTGAAGAAACGGGCTTAAATCCATTGACGGCATCGTGAATACCTGCCAACTGTTAAAGTTGACCTTGTAGTAAGCATTATTTCCGCGAATCAAATTTTGGGCAACAGGAACATAAGCTCGAATACTTCTTTGCGGATCAGTGGACTTGCCATTAGTCTCAAGAATTAATTTGGGTTCTAACTGACTCTCTTCCCGTTCCATCATTAATCGGCCAGAATAGAGCTCACCTCCATCCTGAAAAGCTTGATCAAGTTCATCAGCTATTTCACCCTCAATGAATAGTTGATTTTTAATTCCTGGGCCTAATGAATAACTTGTTTCATTTAATTCGCCAATTGTGGCTAACCTACGCATAAAGTCTAGCCAGATTCTACTGGATTTATCCAGCATTGCGGGATTAATCACCTGATTGAAGTATTTTCCCAGGTTAACCACTTGTCCTCGTTCAATCTGATTAACGAGGCTCGTAATATTTTGAAATTTATACATATGGTCGGGAACACCAACCCGAAAATATAGGACTGGTGGTTCATCAGAAAAGATTCCGTGGTCATCAATAAAGGCCTTAATAACTGTTGATTGCGCATTATTGCCTGATTGACGGTAATAATTTAGAAGTTGGTAAGCGCTATTGCTACTTGCCTCACCTATATTATGATTAAGTAGATACTTTGCAAGTGAAACATAGGTTACTAACTTGGCAATTGCTCGTTCTTGCGTTGAATTAGTCATGGTATAACCGATATTAAATCCAAGGAGATGATCACGAACAAACTTAACTTCAGTACTAAGGTAAGCATTTCCTATGCTTGCATGAAGTGAATACTGCCACTGCCCCTTTTCCAATTGAAGGTAAGGATTGTGATAATCTTCTAATTGCTGGTCTCTCATTTGAAGCTGATCAAGAGTCTGACGAAGTGTCTTCACAAACTTTTGCGGGAATTTTTGTTTTCCCACCAAATCAATCGGATTAATTATTAATTCAGGTTGGTCATAATCTTTACCAAGAAATTCCGCCAGCGTTTGCATCGGCGTATTCCGGCGTTCGTTGCGCTTTGCTTCCGGATCTACTCGGTATAGTGCTGCTGCCATATGTTTACAGTAATTACCATCCGCGGCATAGGGGCAAGTACAGGTAAGTTTTGTTGCCTGCTCTTCATGATAATTTCCCGTCACATGATATATATGTGTTCCGATCACATCAGTTGAAAAATCACCATGAGAATCAAGTTTAGTATTTCGCACACGCGCTTGCGAATAGTACTCTCTTCCCCGAATTAATATCCGTGATGAGAAGAGTCGTTGCCACTGTTTCATAAGGGTTGGTCCTTTCGTTTTTGGAATTAATTATATTTTTTGATGAATTTGCTTAACTATGTATAACACAATAGCTAATTATTACTTAATACACCAAAAGAGCCGATTCACATTTTTCTCTAAATAATCAGAATAACTGTAATAAAGAACCTTTTGAAGCGGGAAAGCATGTAAATTAAATTGTGTTCTTAAATAACCTGCTACTTCTTCATCAGTTAATAAACTTTTCTCTTTTACTTTTTCCATAAAAAACGCTAAATTTTGATAACTAGTAAATTGTTTAAAATAGGGATCCTTTTTACATAAAGAATCAAACGATGCTTCTTCTGTAGCTAAAATATGTGAACTAAATGATAAAGAAATATTTTTAGTTAGCTCATTAAATTCCTTTTCTTGGTTGAACACTTCATCAATATTAGCCAAAGCATAATGGTAGGCTAAATCCTCATTATCAACAGTAACTAATTCTACTAATTGAATCGTGATTTAGTAACCTCCCCGTTTAAGTATAACTTTTCGCTGTAGCTCATGTTCAGAATGTAAACTATTATTTTGCATTTCATCTTCTATATTCCAAATTTGCAATTTCTATGAAAAAGTTTTTTTATAAAATAACAAAGATATCGTATCATTAATATTTGCTTTGACAAGCAATACAAACAAGTTCATAATACTTATATAAGATAACTCGTGAAGGATGAACACTGGGTCCCATAATGGGGTAGGCTATGAGCTGAGCAGTCCTACGTGCCTGGGGTTATCTCTTTTTTATTTTCTCAACAATTCTTGCGGGATCTTGTTTAATTTGATTCACAATAAATTCCGAGGCCTGTTGGGAATAAGTATATTCAATTAAATTCCCTATTTTATGTGCATACGAGTATCTTTTATCTCGTTTAATATTATAATATGAAATAAATTGACTTAATACATATCCATTGAAAGATTTCTTCAGACTTTCGCCATTTTTTGTAGTGTAACTAAAAGGGATCTTTTGCTTTTTTAAACGATTATCAATATCTCTAACTAAATTTTTAAAACTAAATTTAAATATATCAGCAGGATCCTTTAGCTCTTTCACTATTGCTATATCATTTTCTGCATTTTTATTAATCTTTACCGAAAAATTAGCTTTATTTTGATCCTTAGTTATTACAAGCTCATGTCTAACAGTAATAGCAAACTTATTTGAGTCTTCTATTTTTTTAATAACATCAATATCATTCTTAGTAAAGATCAATTTTTGGGCAATTTCATCGGGATATTTAGCTTTTATTTGTTCATTTGATAGCTCTTTAATATTAGTGGTGAGAGTTAGCGATGATCTATTTAGATAATTCGATACATCTCTATTATGAAACCGCAGTAGTTCATTAACATAATTTACAACACAAGATTGAAAGACAGGAGCAAATATTGCTTCATAATCCTCTGTAATAAAATGTGTACTTGTATTCCGTAAATTAATTATTTTTTCTAAATTAATACGCAAAGGCTGTCTTTTATCTGTATAAACTAAGTGAACAACTTTTAATAAGTCATACGTCCTATCTGGCTGATCATTATAGTAAATAGATTGTCCACGTTTTAACAATAGCGCTTTCAACATTAACTCCCATGCGTTACAGATAAAGAAGCTAAAACCTTCAGTACGATAATTAATAGTCGGTTTATTAAATACTTCTAATCCCATTAAAAATGCTTCAATACTTTTATCAACCAATCTATTTCGTAATTTACTATTACATTCCTTTATCGTTATAGTTCTTTTCATTTTTACACCTTGCCAAGTCCAACTAATAAAATTATTACACTCTCCTTATTTTAACCTATTAACAAGGTGATTTAAACGTATGTTCGTGTGAAATATCAATATAAAAATCGTAAATTATCAGTAAAAGATAATCTACGACTTCTTCATTACTGTCCATTCTTCGCGTACTTGGCTTCCACAGCTGCCTTTTCGTCTTTCCACCAATCTTCATGTTGAGTGTACCAATCAATGGTATGTTGTAAGCCCTTCTTGAAGTCAGTGAATTCTGGTTCCCAACCAAGTTCAGTTTCTAGCTTAGTGGCGTCAATAGCATAGCGTAAGTCATGACCGGGACGATCCTTAACATGATCGTAGGCATCCTTTGGTTGACCCATTAATTCAAGGATCATTTCCAGAACTTCTTTATTGTTCTTTTCCCCGTTAGCCCCGATTAAGTAGGTTTCACCAATCTTACCTTTGGTTAAAATATCCCAAACGGCGCGAGAATGATCGTTAGTATGGATCCAATCACGGACGTTCTTCCCGGAACCATAAAGCTTTGGTCGGATCCCGCTTAAGATATTAGTAATCTGCCGCGGAATAAACTTCTCAATGTGTTGGTAAGGGCCATAGTTGTTGGAACAATTGGAAATCGTGGCCCGTAAACCAAAAGACCGCACCCAAGCCCGAACTAATAAGTCGGAACTGGCCTTAGATGAGGAATAAGGACTAGATGGCCGGTATGGTGAATCAGGGGTAAACTTTTCGCCCTTGCCTTCACCGTGACCCGGTAAGTCTTCCCGGAGTGGCAAGTCACCAATAAACTTCGTCGGTCGAAATATGGTGGTAACGGACATCATACTTTCGGCAAGCTTGAATTAAGGTACAAGCTTGAATTAAGGTAAAGGTTCCTTCAATGTTGGTCTTGATAAATGGCGTGGGGTCAATCAAAGAATTGTCATTGTGACTCTCGGCCGCATAGTGAACCACGGCATCAGCTTGACTAACCAGCTTATCAACGAGTTCTTTGTCACAAATATCATCGACAACTAGTTCAACCTTGTCTTTTGGCAGACCAGCGATATTGGCTGGATTACCGGCATAGGTTAACTTATCCAGAACGGTAATGTGTTCAACTTCCGGATGATGGTTAACCAGAAAGTTAACAAAGTTAGAGCCAATAAAGCCACAACCACCAGTAACAATAATATTCTTAAATGCTTTTTCCATTAGTCAAACCTCGCTTAGATTTCACCATAAACAAAGGGATTATTCTTCTCAAATTCGGTAAAGCTTGGTTGAGCAGCATCCTTCTCGGAAGTGATCGCCTTATCGAATTCAATTGGCCAGTCAATGTTTAATTCAGGAGTCTTGAAGGAGAAGCCACCATCAGCTTCGGCATCATAGTAGTTATCCACCTTGTACAAGAAGTTAACGTTATCGGTCAAAGTTAAGAAACCATGGGCAAAGCCACGAGGAACTAAAAGTTGACGATGGTTGCTGGCAGAAAGAATGTAGCCTTCCCATTGCTTGTAAGTTGGTGAACCCTTCCGGACATCAACAATCACATCGAGAACGGCCCCGGTAACCACCCGGATTAGCTTTGTTTGGGCGGCCTTACCTCGTTGGAAGTGGAGGCCCCGCAGAACTCCGGCGTGAGCAGATAAGGATTGGTTATCTTGGACAAAGTTAAAATCAATCCCCGCTTCCTTAAAATCCCGATCGGAGTAAGTTTCCTCAAAGAAGCCCCGGTTATCCCCAAAGACCTTTGGCGTAATAATCTTAACATCTTGTAGCTTCGTGTTTTTAACGGTTAATTGTCCCATATAACTTCTGCACCTTTCTAATCTTGTTCGGCCAACCGTAAGAGGTATTGGCCGTAATCATTTTTCTTTAACGGTTGAGCTAACTTAACTAACTGATCCCGATCAATGTAGCCCATCCGGTAAGCAATTTCTTCAAGACAAGCCACTTTCAGGTTCTGGCGACGTTCAATTGTCGCAATAAAATTAGCGGCTTCGAGCATTGAATCATGGGTTCCAGTATCTAACCAGGCATAGCCCCGACCCATTAACTTAACATCAAGCTTGCCTTGTTCCAGGTAAACCTTATTAACATCGGTAATTTCAAGTTCACCCCGAGCTGATGGCTTGATATTTTTAGCAATATCAACCACGTTATTATCATAGAAGTATAGGCCAGTTACGGCATAGTTACTCTTTGGATGAGCTGGCTTCTCTTCAATTGATAAGGCGTGCATCTGATCGTCAAAGTCAACCACCCCAAAGCGTTCGGGATCATTAACATGGTAACCAAAGACGGTAGCCCCGTCAGTCTTCTTGGCTGCGGATTGTACTAGTTCAGATAAGCCAGCACCATAGTAAATATTGTCCCCAAGAATTAAGCAGACACTATCATCACCAATAAAGTCTTCACCCAAGATAAAGGCTTCGGCTAACCCATTCGGATGTTCTTGAACCTTGTAGGTAAAGTTCAGGCCCAATGCAGATCCATCACCTAACAATTCTTGGAACAATGGCATATATTCTGGCGTTGAAATCACCAAAATATCCCGAATGCCCGCCAACATCAACGTTGACAGTGGATAATAGACCATTGGCTTGTCATAAACCGGTATCAATTGTTTTGAAATACCCTTTGTAATTGGGTATAGTCGTGTACCGGACCCACCGGAGAGAATGATGCCCTTCATGATTCTTTCTATTTCCTTCCTGCATGTATAAGCATATTCAACATTATACCTTTTTCCTCATCTTACTTTTGTGAAATATTATTTAATTATTAGACAATAAATCTGGCAATTTTTAGATTACTTCAGATACTATAAATTTATTTTTAATATTCCACCCTACTAATAACAAAGTCCTCTACTTTTTCTAAAATACTATCCAAAAATTGAATGTGACTTTTCAATTCTAAGATAGTTTTATCATTTTCATATAACAATTTTGAACTAGCATGAACAACGGGATTATCATGTCGCGCATTTTCAATTTTTGATAATTTTTTCTCATCCTTTTCGGTATAATTTAAGCCTTTATCTTTCCATCTTTTTAGCGTATTTTTTACTATTCTAATTTTGTAGCTTTGTTGAAAACTAACTTTTCCTTTTTTGTTTGTTGCTCCTTCTTCTCTCATTGTAGCCATAAAATAGGCAAATTTTCGATCAAAGTAATTTTTGTAGTACGCAAAACTTTCCAAAATTCTTGATTCATTTTTTGCACATCTATGCATAAACCACAAATAATGTAAAATAGGGTCATTAATCATTTTTCTAAGATAAATATCTTTATATCGTTTTAGGCTTGGGATATGATAGTTTCCTTCACAATAACACTTAATATACTGATAGAGTTCCGGAGAGTTTTCACCTATATACCCTTTAAGATCTTTATGTTTGAAATTATGTTCAAGAAGATACTCTTTTGCAAGAAACTCAATAAATCTAGGAGTAGGAGTTACCCTAAAAAGATTAAAGATTTTATTTAGATATTTTTTTATTAAACTATCATCACAAGTATTTATTATCATTCTTCCAAATTGTTTAGGATAATGCTCTAAAATATCAATTCTTTCTAACAATTGATTCAGCCCATCAATAATGACTTTTTCACGGAAAATAGCCTTATTTTTATAAATATACCAATTTAAAACTTCCGTGTAATAAAAGCCATACTCATGATCATCCAAAACATCAATAATAATCTTTTCAACATCACCATGATCCGGATAGAATTTTAATTCTAGTAACGCATTAATAAGATTAACTATTTGTTTTTCATTGTACCTATCAGAATAGCCTATATTTTCATCATTAACCATATAATCATAAACATTTGCGTAGATATCATCCGAAATATTTGCTGTTTCCGATACTTTCTGTTTTTGAAAATTTAATTTCAATTGCATCTTACTAGCCACTTCTTGTAAGTACCTTTTAAGATGACTTATAGTTTTATCATAAACACCTTTCTTACAATTAAAAGCAATATAAAAATCATCAACATAACGTAATATTTGATAATCAGAAATTAATGGATTCTTATCAACTCTTCCAATAAACAATTCATCAAACTTTTTTAAATAGATAGCTGTTGCAATATAAGATAATCCAATATTATCACTCACTACTGGGTAACGACCATCTCCAAAATATTCTAATAAACTTCTGTAAAACATTAAACTGCGAGCGCTTTCATTTTCACATACACTTTGAATTTCGTTAAACAATATTCCCATATTTAGCATCGGATAAAAAGAAGTTATATCAGTCTTTAAATAATACTTATAAGAGCTTTGTAACCCTAAAGCAGCAAGTGAAAAATCTTTATAGGCCGGCGCATAACTCATTACTCCTTTTTTATAATTTCCTGCATAATTAATCCAATCTTTCTCATTAAAATAGTGATTTTGTTTAGCTAAGTGTCCTCCTATAGTAATGATAATTAAATACATAATAGGAGATATTAGAGTAATATTTCTTAAATCGCCATTATTTTTAGGATCAACTGTATTATATTTTTTTAACTCATTATCATTTAAAAATAAGCCACTTGCTATATAAGAATTAAAGAATTCCTCACTTAGTAATCTTTTCCTATCTTCCATAGTGATTTTTGAAAGTGGGTAAGAATATATATGATTTTTTAAATAAGTTTGTCCCTGCTCCAAATAAGTTCCTACACAATTTCTCCAATCATTATATGTAATACCAAACAAACTACTATTTTCCATTTCTTATCATCTCAATCATAAAAAATAATATAAATCACTTGTTATATATTTAGGTTATAATACCTTAGCTCTTTTTCGATGTCACATAAAAACTTTTAATTCTGTTTAAAATTAATTTAAATCCACCAGTTCGAATATAAAATAACATAACCAGTGATAGACTACTAATTCCGATAATAATCGCTTTAATGATAAAAGTCCCCCAATTATTCGGCTCTATCTTCCCTAAAGTTATATATTCTAATCCTGCTATCATCACAGTAATAAACATATTAATTCCAATATGACAAAAGTATATTAGACTAGACTCACCAAAATACTTTTTAAAAAGTAATACTGGTTCATACCAAAAATATGTCAATAATCTAGCAACAGCCGAAGCAAACAAAACTCCTGTAACTCCCATAACTCTTGCTAGATATATAGATAAAGCCAAATTAATAATTGCAGTAATTACCATGACATACTTTGTCTGTCTATAAAGGCCAGTTGCCTCACGATAAACCCAAATTGGCAATAATATTACCCCTAAATAAAAGTTAAATAAAATGGCCATAAGAGTTGTATCACTCAACAAATAATTCTTACCAAGCCATATTCGTATAAAATCCTGCGTTAACAACATTAAACAAATAACACAGGTAGTAGAGAAAATAGAACTGACAGATTGCATAACTAGAAAGACTTTATAACGTCTTTCAGGCTTTTCTTTAACAACTAGGTTACCCAAACTAGCTGTCAAAGAATAAAATATAGTATTGATTAATCCTGTTAATCGAGTCGTAATCATTGAATAGTTGGAATAATAACCAACCATTCCAGTACCTATCATTATAGAAATAATAGTGTTATCAGTTGCATTTAAAAGAACACCAGAAATTTTATACAGAAAAACTGAATAAAGATTTTGAAAAATCTCTTTTACTTCTTTAAAAGGCATCTTTACACGTTTATTTATAAATGGGTACATTTTGCTTGCTACGTGTGAACAATAAAAGTTTTGTGCGTACGTAAAAATAACTTGAACAAGTAAATAAATAAAATAATTACGGGTTACCCATAAAAAAATGGTCATAAACAATGTTTGTAGCACGCTAAAGTAACTTCGGTATTTATTTAAAATATAGTCTTTTTGGTCTGCAGTTATAATTGAAGTCTTATATATAACAAGATAAGAAGCTACTGTGTTAGCTAAATACATAACATAGTATAAGGTAATATGGGGGATTGGGTGTTTTAAGTTAATCAGGTATTTTAAAAATGGAACTAATAATAACCCAATCACAGTTACAGCTAGTGCAATTATTCGATATACTTTTCTATAAAGATTGGTTAGTGCCGCTAAACGATTGTAATCATGCTCGGCTAAGGGCTTATACATACTATATGTTAAAGCAACACCAAACCCAAGATCAGCTAATGAAAGCATCATTAGTATATCGGAAAAAAGGCCTGATATTCCCAAGTAATCTATCCCTAATATCCAAATAAAAACACTTCTATTAATTAATCCTAAAAGAAGCGTAATGATTTGGTTCAAGAAACTAAATATTATATTACGAATAGAATTTTTTGTTCGCGATGATTCCTCCATATTTTTCTGCCCCCTTAAAATAAAGAGAAATTCTTTAAGAATTTTAATAACTGTCATACCATAATCGATCTAAACTGATAATTCTCTTACCAAAATTGAGTAATCTAAATCTAAGCTCTTTACCTTAATCTTTTGATTCATTGCATTTCTTGCAAAATCTATAGCTTTACTCAAATCTTCATTATTATTCAAAAAGAAGATTGAACTATCTTTCCCATTAAACCATGTGTTATAAAAATTCTTTATTTTATGATTATTGTTATCAAAAACTATTACTGGTGTTTTAGTAACATATGAAAAAATCATTCCGTGCAGTCTATCAGTTACAACTAATCTTGCTTTTTGTATTTCTTCCAATTTATTATTTAATCTTTTAGGAGCACTCCTTCTATTAATTGGGTACCATATATCTCCGACAGTATCACTCATCTTATATTTATAATTTTCTGTAATATTCTTTTTTATTTTTTTATAATAATTATTATTTAATTTTTCCTTATCTCTTCTCATTAAAAATAATACTTCTTTTTTCTTCGTTATATTATTTTCAATATTAATATCCATTACAATATCTGGGACCAAAAACACTTTAACATTACTTGGAAATTCATTTTTCATAATTTCAAATGATCTATTATCCCTTGCAAAGATACTAATATCAATACAATTTTCTAATAATTTGTTCATTTCTATAATCCAAGATTTATTACTATAACTTATAGACTGTGGGAATGAAACTAAATGATAATTATCACCAAAATTTCTTATTACACTTTGTCTTACTTTATCTGGAAATGGCCATATATCTCCCATATTACCACCCCCATGTAAAGCAATAATATCATTACTTTTAATTACCGATTTAACAATAGGTATTTGTTGAATAACAAGTCTTTCAGGTATTGTAATAATTTCAAAATCAGATAAATTTTCCTTTAAGAATTTCATTTCAGCTACAAATATTGCAATATCACCATAATTTAAATGTTCAGGCACGCCAAAAAGATATAATCTTTTTGTATTATCTTTTTTAGGCTCAATTATTTTATTAACCCTAATATAAGGATATATTCTTTTCAGAATCTTATTATGAAAAATTCTACTAAGTTCCATGGTTAATTTTTTCCTTTCACAGTGAATTTAAGTAGCTACATAATTTTATAAGAGGTAGTCTTAGCCTTTAAATATATATCTAAGTAATAAGATTTTGATCTACTTAACTAAAATATTAAGCTTAGCAAAAATATTTCATTAGAAAAAAGTTGAAAGTTTTTAACTTAAAATATGAATTAACGAACCTACACAGAAATGCTGTTCCTGTAATGTACTAATTGATTCACTAGGTTAACAATATCAACGAAAGTTTACCATCGTAGCGTAAACTATCATTATTATTCTTCAAGTCACGTTAATCAATAAGTATAAACGTCATACTTATACCAACCATTGAACTTCCCTCCGTTGTTAAGGAAAAGTAACTTAACAAAATAACAAGACATTTTAGCAAGCCATTTATTCAAAAGATAATTAACTACTTCATCCTTTTTTACAATATCTGTTAAAGACCTGTATTTTGCAAGTAAAAAGTGCAGAGAAATGCAATGACTTTTTACATAGTCTTGCAGCCCACTTCTTATTTTATTTAGTTATTTGATAATGCATTCTTTAATCGATAGCTTTCTCCAGTAAAACTAACAATATGCGCATGGTGAATCAGCCGATCTACTAATGCTGCTGTTAATCTTGGATCAATAAATACCTTATTCCACTGACTAAATTCCAAGTTGCTCGTGATAATAATACTCTTAGTTTCATACCAGTCACTTATGAGTTGAAATAATAATTCTGATCCTGTTTTACTGAATGGTACATATCCCATTTCATCTAATATGATCAGCTGATACTTGTGGCATTTCTTTTTGAAACGTTCTATTGAGAGACTTTTCCATTCTTGTTCCAACTGATCTACTAGTTCTGCTACCCGCCAGAATTTTACATTAATGCCGTTTTCGATTGCTTTAACTCCTAATGCAGTTGCTAAGTGAGTTTTACCTGTTCCAGGTGTACCAACGAAAACGGCGTTTTCGTTTTTATCAATAAAGCTTAAATTCAGTAATTGTTGCTTAGAATCTGGTGTCGAAAAATTGATTTGTTCACGCCAAATATAATCGTTTAAGGTTTTTCGTTTTGGAAATTTTGCTTGGTTATAAAGCCTGGTAATCTTCTTATCGTACCTAATCTCAATTTCCTTTTTAAGTAGGCCTAAAAGCCATGCCGATTTATCATCTTCAGGGAATTGATTTAACTTTGCTATATTAGCCATATTTGATAATCGCAATTCTGTACATGCTTTGGCTAGTTCTTGATTATTCAATTAAGTGACCTACTTTCTGTCTCTTGCTAGTTGATCGTAACTTTTCATATTGACACTGAGCTCTTCCGAAGTTGGTGAAATCCCGACTAGCTCGTAAAACCGTTCATTGATCTCTTTCAATGGATGAGTGCTTAAGAGTGTTATTAGTTCGTCTATTCGGTTGGTTTGTAACCGCCAGTCTTCTGTTGAAAGATAGTAAGCAATTCGTTTGGGAAGGTATTTCCAGTATCTAGAATAGGTCATTGACCGTGGCTTCCTCTTCCAAGTAATAAAAACGCTTGACCACTCAATAGCGCGTTTCTTAGTTAGGTAAGGGCGTCGCCCTTTACTAACAATTTCGCCATTTAGATCATAAATTGTATAACTGGTTGCGGTAAGAACGCAGGTTAATGAAAGCATTGTTTTAGCCATTGGAATATGTATCCTGGTTTTATCAATTGTTACTTCGTTATACCGGTTTGGTTTAACTTCAAATTGCTTAAAAACTGGATAATCTATATCAGGCAATTTCAAAAATGATGTTTGTTCTTCTTGCCATAGGTCACTAATCTTTTTCCTCTTTTCATAGTGTACTCGTTGCGAATCTTTTTTTAGTTTATCGGCTAGTCGTTGATTCAAATTTTCAAAACTAATTAGCTTAGGGCTGGTTGAAAAAAGTTGTATCTAACATAACCAACTTTATTTTCAACACTTCCTTTCTCATATCCACTTCGTGGATTACATGTTTGAACCTTAAATCCATAATGCAAAGCAAACGATTGGAATTCCTTTGTTAAACGAGCTTTTTCATATCTGGTTTTACTACGAACAACTGCAGTAGACATATTATCAATTCGTATAACGGTAGGTACCCCATTTATTTGCTTTAAAATCTGTTTGATTCCTTCTAATAAGCATTCTTGATTTTCTGCTGGTAATGCAATACCAAAAGCACGGTTACTGAAGGGGAAGGTCATTACTAATATTTTAATATCTACAAAGGATCCGTCTTTTTCGACTTCCATCGTGCCAAAGTCTAATTGCGCTTCACCTGCAGGATGTTCTAGTCTTTCATATCCTAAATCTTTTACTTCTCCTTTGTCAGTATGTGTTGCCTTCCATTCTTGTACAAAATTACAAACGGTTCTGTATGATCCTGGAAATCCTGATTCAATTAGGTCATTAAAAAACTGTTTATTTGTTCGACGTTTCTTCCTTGGTAATTTAAAGTCTTCAGTTAGCCAAAGGCTAACAATATCTCCCCATTTCTCTTCATACATCATACCGGATCTTTTATGGAGTTTAATCTTAGGGACAAAGTCTTTATCAGCATACTTTTTTGCTGTTCGCCAATTAATATTTAAAGACTTTCGAATTGATTCAATAGACTGATCGTGATTATTTCTTAAATTCCTGATAGTATTAATATCGGTCATTGCTAACATACCTTTCTACCTCCAAAGTTTTGATGTCGCAAAACTAACTTTAGAGGAAAGTGGGCTGTTAGACAATGGCCTTTTTCATTACACAACTATGTATTATTATGTTGCATAATTGTGTACTTCTATTTTGCAATATACAAGACCATAATCTTAGATTGCTGTTCTATTAATGCGATTACGGCCTTGGTAGACTTACCATATCCTTTTCAAAATGACCAAGTTCATGTAATCCTGATATCGTTAGTTGATACTGTATTCCAAGTGGCCCATATTCCGCCATTTGAATAGCGATTCCCTTTCACCGGTAACCATCGGACATCGAAATCAAATCGTACTTGAGCAAATATTCTGTAAAGAGTCTGTCAATATACCTGATGCTTCAGTTTGCTAGACCAATAACCTTAATCATCCTTAATTATCCCTAATCAGCTCAATGATGTAATTAATCCCATTACTCGTTTACGACTACAAATTTGTTTATTACGTTGATAGCTTTCAGATACTGTTTCGCTGCTTTTACACTATCAAAAAAAATAATAAATAGTTTTTTTACTTTATTTGAACAGTTTAGCAATCTGATAAATTTTAATGTTTTGATTTCAAAAATTAGCTATGAGATTAGTTTATTTATAGGATATCATTTGTGATTGTCTTTCTTTTAATTTAGGATATTTGAAAGTTTCTCAACTAGATTCTTTATTTTCTAACTTATTTTTACAAATATCGGCATTCAGATGAATCATAAATTGATACACTAATTAATTTATAGTTAGTAGTTGATAAACATGCATTAAGTGTGCTGAAAATTATTCTATAATTTTCGCAATAATTAGTATTCTCATAATTAACTATTACTCATTGCGTGTTTTGAGCTAGTAATAGGACTTAGTTACAAAATCTCAGTAATCATTGATTCGCTGAACCCATTTGATAATATATAAATGACTATTGTTTCTTTACATTTACTCTTCGAACAATTATTTAATACTCTTCAAATATCTTTTTAATTTTAAAATTGTTGAATAAATATTTTTCCCAATCTTATACTTATTTAATGAAAAAAAAGGTAAAATGAGAGTATTACGTAATTCTTGATATAAATTTTCAGAATAAAATGTTTTATTGAAGTTAAACAAAGATACATTTAATTTCTTTGAATAAAGAGCTAAGTATAAATATAGCTCTTTAAGTTCATTAATTGAACTAGAATCTTCTACTCCCTTCCAAAAATGCTCGGAAAGTTGGTAACTAACATATTTCATAATTGAATCGTTATATCTATATAGTTGTCTTTCACTAAGCTTATCTAAGAATGTCCTAACATCATCTGCAACCTTTAATTGCTTATTAATATCAATTTTAGAGTGTACTAACGAAGTTGAGGATTGATAATAAAAATAATAGGTATCCGTTATTTTTATGCTCTTTTTTGATTTAAAAAAAAGAAAAGGTACTAGCCCAAAATCTTCAATTTGCCTTTCTATATCAAACTCTATATTCTCCCATAAGGTACTCTTATAAACCTTATTCCATACACTAGGATAACTCTTAAAAGGATCAGCGTAACAACTTTGCGTTTTTAATTTATTTCCATAAACCAATTTTATATCATTTACAGAAATATCCGCATTCCTTAAAACTAATTCGGAAATATTCTTATTCAAAAAATCTGGATCAATCCAATCATCCGCATCTAAAAATGCTATGTATTCACCACTAGCTCTATCCAGCCCAATATTTCTACTATAAGCCAGTCCCTTGTTTACATGGTTATTTACTACATGAATTCTCTCATCATTGAAATTCTTTATAACAGATAACGTTCTATCTTGAGAATTATCATTTATAACTATCAATTCCCAATTTGAATAACTTTGCAAAATGACAGACTTAATTGCTCTAGCAATTGTTTTTTCATCATTAAACGTTGGTAATATAATTGATACACATTTATTTTTTACCATACTAATTTACAACACTTTCCTTAACCTATAAAGATATGGATATTTAACCATTAAAACTTTCATTCGTTCTTTAATGGTTAAACCAGATCCCATTTTAGATGCTAAAAATAGGATCTCTTTTGAATATTTCTTTAAATTATTAATAGAAATCCCATCGATACAATAATAGAATTGATGGTAATACAATAATAAATCTAACAACCAATGATTAACTTCTCTATCTTCTCTTAATGATGAACGTATAATTTTATATTCAGCCATAATCATTGAAAAATTATCATCTATCTCCTTAATACCTGGTTTTAAATGATTTTTTCCCATAATGGAATTTTTTCTTTGTAAATAAAGGTATGGTTCTGGACTAAATTCAACAAAAAATACTTGCTTTACCTTAGATAATAAAAATGATGTAGTATTCATATCTTCAAAAAGCATCCCCTCTGAAAAATGATAACCTATTTTCTTCAAGAAAGAAGTTTTTACAATATAAGACCATGCAGTTACTGATAACTTACCATACATTAAACTTTTCAATGCATCGTTAGATGTTAAAGAGTGTACCGTATATTTCTTTATATTTTTTAATTTTAAGGGATCTACTTGATAAGAACATTTTTTATAATTAAAAGAAAGCATATTTAAATCTGGGTTATCAGCAATTATTCTCATAACAAGTTCAAAGAAATTAGGAAGAATCTGATCATCCGAATCCATGAAATAAGCTATTTCACCTGTAGCATTATTTAAACCAATATTCCTTGATGCTGATAATCCTAAATTCTTTTTATTATTAAATATTCTTAACCTCGGATCCTTAAATTTACTTATAATATCAAGAGAAGAATCAGTAGAACAATCATTAACTACAATCAATTCAAAATTAGTGAAGGTCTGTTTAAGAACACTTTGTATTGATTTTTTAACATAATTTTCAACATTGTAAACTGGAAAAATAACAGAAATTTTCATCAATTTAACATCCTATTTTTTATGAAGTATCGTAATTTAGGTGATATACAGAAAACAATAGTATTTAACACTTCCGAAACACTTTTAGCATTCCGTATACAAAATAGCTTATCGGCAGTAGTTATCTTAACGTCACTATTTAAAGATAATGTTGCGATAAAACCATGGCATAATTCATTTCTAATAACATTACTTTTTGATTTTTTTAAAACATTTTTCTTATAAAGCTTTTCAAGATCAAAATAGTTATTTTTTTGATCTAAAACATTTTTCTTCAATTTCTTTTTTTGCGATTGGGACTTATTCCTTGGATGTTCTATATATAAGCTCTTGTCGAAAAACATTACTTTACTTGCTTTAACAAAACACTTACGAGCCCAGACTTCATCTTCAGCAAATCTTTTCTTAAAAAAGAGACCATTATCTATGATAAATGATCTTTTCATGACTTTTGTCCAAGGTACAACATTAAAGTATCTATGAAATTTCAAAAAATCAACTAGATAGTCAATACCACTCATTATTACATTAGGTTTATCTAATGTAATAAGATTTTTGAAAGTTCCATTTTTTAATTTTATACCAGCATTTATTTCTAAGATTTCAACCTTATGTTTATTTAATACATTATTTAATTCAAAAAAATAGTCATCTTGGATTTCATCGTCACTATCAACAAAACAAATATATTGACCTCTACTCAATTTTATCCCAAGGTTTCTTGCAACAGCAGGTCCATTATTAATTTGATGCACATAATTAAAACGAGAATCTTTATTCACATAATCCATTATTATTTTTTTTGATCCATCAGTAGAGCCATCATCAATTATAATTATTTGTAAATTATCATACTTTTGCATATATATTGATTCTAAACATCTTTTGATATACTTTTCGGAATTATAGACAGGTATTACAACACTAAATAGTATCATTTACTCCACCGTCCTTAATATTCATATGTATAAAATAAGTTGCACTAAATATTACTAAGTAAAAAATGACTATTCCTGATGAATATCCTAAAGGTCGGCCTTTAATTGAATAAATTAAAAGAGATATAAAATTAAATATCAATAATACAAAGGTGCTATTTTTTACTTTAAAAAGTATCTTTAAATGAATATATAAATTATATAAATAATAAAAGATAGTCCCAATAAATCCGAACATCCAAATCATGTTTATAAATCCGTTATCACTTCTATACCCAATCCGAGATCCTTCATAAACCTGCCACCCCATGCCAAATAGCAGCTGATAAACGGAATTGGGAAATTCAACAGAAGATATCAAGTTGTAATAAGGATTGCTAGTCATTTGAGCCTGTACTGCAGTCGTATTAATATTAGCAGAAGGGAAAAATGCTTTTATCAATCCACCAATATCAGAGCACATCCAACTAACATTAATATTAGTGCTACCCATTCCAGCATTAATTAATGGTATTAACGCTAAAATAACTATATAGAAAATAATTATCGAAATCGGTAACTTTATTAGAGTGGATCTTAAATCTTTACTAATTGAAATTTTTAAAATAACAGCAACAGCAGTTATTATTAAACCTGTCCTTGAATTAACAGTTATTGAAAAAATAACTATGAATAATTTAATAAGCTGACATATTGTATTTTTTAAGGAAGAATATTCTAAATTTATTATTATTATACCTGCTATTAATCCCATTCCAAATCCAAATCCATCGAGAAGACTCAAACTAAAACCATACCCTCTACGTTCTAGCATCCAACTATTTGTATAAATATCCCCAGCAAATGTTAATAAAATAGTTCGAAATTTAGGAAATATAAAAGCAAATATACTGATTATTCCTTGTAGTACACCTACATTTACTATCATATATAACAAATCATTAAACTTAAATTTATTGATGTGTAAACATCTAATAATAATACTTATATTAACAAACTCAATAAAAGTTAATACAATTAATTGATTTATTGACTTCAACCAATTTGATGATGATAAATCCCCATTAAAAAAAATAATATCAACAAGGCGATCAACTGTTAATAGAATAGCCAACATTATAACTAAATAAAGATACTTATTCATTTCAGAGTTATCAAAAATTCTTAATTTTATTTTATTCCTTGAGTTAATAAAGATGGTAAATATATATATAAAATCAAAAACTGCTTGCAGATATATTAAGGGTATTGGTAAAAAAGGGGGTTCAAAAATTGTAATAAATAGAAACGCAAATATTGGAATGCTTTTTTTAATTGACAAAATTTTTCCTCCAGATATAAAGGTGTAGTAAACATAAAACAGGCATAAGTTGTATTGCCCTCAAAAATAAAAATCTTTTATTATTAATATTCTCTATTTTTATTTTTAAAATAAAAAAGTATTTAATAAGAATTCGAATTGAATCCAATGAATAACTTTTACTTTTTAACAAATTTCTCAAATTATAAACATAAAAATTTACTAAATAAAAATCCAAATATTCTTTAATTTCTTCATTATTTATTTTACTGAAGAATTTGTATAATTCAGCTATACTCCTACTCATTTCCGCTGTGAAAACTTGATATCCGGCCATAGCTGTAGAATTAAAAACTTGATATGTAAAAACATGAAAATTTTTATAATAACTTTTTTGAATATGATAAAGACATCGAATTAGAAATTGTAAATCTTCAGCAACTTTTTTATTTGGTTCAAATTGAATGTTTTTACTTAGCAGAAACTCTCTCTTTATCACTAAAGCAGAAATATGAAAATCAATTTTCTTTGATAGAAAGAGTTTTAATAATTCTAATTTACAAAAAAAATGGTTTGAAAAGCGATTTGAAGAGTAATCTCTTTTTTTTGAATTTTTAGCATAGTAGCTATATGTAATTAAATCACAGTCTCCCAATTGCTTACTATCTCTAATTATTTCTTTTAAAGCATTTAAGTTTAATAAATCATCAGAATCAAGGAATTGTACCCATTTACCATTTGCATACTTAATTCCATAATTTCTTGCAAAAGAAACACCACTGTTTTTAGTAAGGCTCATAACCCTTAAATTAATACCATTTAATTTATTTTTTAGTCTATTTAACACTTTCAACGTTGCGTCTGTTGAACCATCATTAATCGCTAGTATTTCATAATCACTATTAATTATTCCCTTTTGATTACTTACTGATTCTATAGTTTTTACAATTGTTTTTTCAGAATTAAAGCATGGAATTATTATAGAAATAACTGGTTTCTCCATAATTATTTTCTTCTTTCTAAATTTCGTTATGAATTTGTGTGTAAGAAGTTCGTATATATATACTTCCTCATTCGACCAGGCATAATAATATTTACAGTAACAATAAAATCTCCTAATAATTCTTCAAAAGTATTAATTAATCTTTTATGTTTTAAATAATATCTTAATTTATAAAAATATCTTAAATTATTAATTTTTCCTCTTCGAAGATATAATCCCGAATCAACTCTCATAAGAACTAAAGTCTCTGGAACATTACATACGTCAAAGTCACGGGTTAGAAATCTAACCCATAAATAATAATCTTCAAGATTACCAAAATCTTGATAGCCTCCAACAGCCTTTAAGGCTTTTTTATTGATCATTACAGTTGGATGGTTAAACGGACTTCTCCATTTAGCAAATTTATAAATTAATTCAGTAGTAGAAGGCACTTTTCTGAATCCTACAATGTTGTTAATATTCTTAGAAAACTCATCTACTTGTCCACCAACAACAGCTAAATTAGGTCTATCTATAATTAAATCTAATTGTTGCTCGAAACGATTTGGAACACTATAATCGTCTGAGTCCATTCTTGCTATCCAATTAGTACTTACATAATTTGTACCTAATCTTAAGGCATTTCCCAATCCTCTGTTTATTGACGAATAGATAATCTTAAATCCATTTCCAAATTTTTCCTTATGATTTAATATTACTTCTTGTAACCTATCTGGTATAACCCCATCCTCAACAAGAATAATTTCACTTGGTTTTACAGTTTGCTGTTCTATGCTCTTAAGAGCCAAGTCCAAATATTTAGGATTCTCTTTCCTATACACTGATATAAGAACAGAAAATTTTGGATATTTTTTACTCTGTGACATTGACAGTTATTACACCCTTAACTAATTCTTTCCTTCTCTTACCCCACGACTCCTTACCACATCTGACACCGTCTTCAAAATAATTGACGCGTCTAACAATAAGCTCACATTTAATGCATACTTACCGTCATAAGAAGCCTTATTTTCATCAGTTACTTGGTCTCGACCATGAACTTGTGCTAATCCAGTGATTCCAGGCAAAATTTTATTTGCTCCGTACTCATCCCGTAGCTTCAACACATACTTTTCCTTTGGAATTAGCGTCGTGGACCAACGATGCTCATATCACCTTTTAGAACATTAAGTAGCTGTGGTAGCTCGTCTAAACTGGACTTCCGCAGAATTTTACCTACCCGAGTAATGTACACTTCAGGATTTTCAAAATTCTCCGTTGCCATTTGGTGAGGAGCATCATCCCTCATTGAACGAAACTTGAGAATCGTAAATGGTATATTATTAATCCCAATTCGTTCTTGCTTGAACAGCACTTTCTCATGAGGAGAATCAATCTTGATCCAAAGTGCAATAATCATCATTGGAATCGCTAAAATAATAATGGCAACCAAGCTAAAGAAAATATCGAAACCACGCTTAAAGAAATCGCGATACCATTTAAATGATTGCTCAACTTCATTCTCATTATCGTTATCTTTTTCACTAGATACTTGCATCTGCATCATTCACTCCTCCCCATCTTTATTTGCTTAGTAACCTCAACTAACACTTACCACCACAAGAAATGCTTCTTTTTCTTCAGCGGCTGTATCTCATTGACGGGAACATTCTCCCCATTAATAATTGCTCGGGCATTATCACCATACCGTTTAGCTAAATCTGGACCAAATTCTTGGCTTAGCTTATCAAATGCCTGACGCATCTCGTACTTCCGCCCTGGTAAATCATGGGCATCGGAAGCAAACAGGTAACCCTGACCATTAGCAATCAGTTTTCTGCTAAAATCCTCAACCTTCTTGCCAAATGTTCCGACGTAAGAACTGGCGGTAATTTGTGATAAACATCCCTTCTCCAACATCTGGTACAACAAGTCTGGCTGTTCCATGATCTTGGTATTCCGTTCGGGATGAACGATTACCGGAATGATCCCTCGTTGCTGAAGCTCAAAAATCATCTGATTAGTGTAATGTGGCACATCATCGTCCGGAAATTCTAGCATTAGGTAACGGTTACCCTCATCCGCAAACAGGATGTCATCGTGATCCAAGGCATTAATCAACTGCCCATTGATCCGTACTTCCTGTCCTGGAAAGACAGTCAGTGGAATTTGGTGCGCCTTTAATTGCTCCCGAAATTCGTTTGTTAATTTAATGACGTCCTGCTTATGGTTCACGTAACGGCCATTCATATGGTGAGGCGTCAATAAAGCATGGGTTACCCCATTTTCAACCGCTTCACTAGCGAGCCGTAATGAAATTTCCATATTTTTGGAACCATCATCAATTCCCGGAAGAAGATGACAATGTAAATCAACCATTACCATAACTGATCAGTCCTTACTTATTATCAGATGAATACCCGTAGCCATAACCGTAACCATATCCATAGCCGTAACCGTAAGCAGAGTCGCCATTGCGGCCAACATCATTCATTACGTAGCCTAAGATATTAGCATGGGCCAGCTTCAATAGTTCAACTGAACGTTTAAGGCCGGCTTTTTCTGTTTGCCCCATCTTCACAACCAAAACAACCCCATCAAGATGGCCAACCAACGCTTGGGTATCAGACACGGCAAGGATTGGCGGAACATCAAGAATTACAACATCATAATTTTGTTCGACACTCGCAATCAGTGCTTGCATCCGCTGAGAATTCAACAATTCAGCAGGGTTTGGCGGAATTGGCCCAGAAGTTAAAATTGATAAATTATCAATTTCCGTTTCTTTAATCATGTTCGTAATGTCCATTTCAAGAGCATCACTAGTCAAAATAGTGGTTAACCCCTCACGATTTGAAATGTTAAATGTCTGGTGGAGTGTTGGCCGGCGTAGATCGGCATCAATTAGTAATACACGTTTCCCGGCATTTGCCCAAACAACCGCAATATTATCAGCGACGGTTGACTTTCCTTCACTAATGTTGGCGGAAGTAAAGGCCAAGGTCTTGATTGGGTGATCAATTCCCATAAAGCTAATGTTTGTCCGGATCGTCCTGAATTGTTCAGAAATAACACTCTTAGGATCCTTGACAGTAATTAATTTTGCCCCATAGCGGATTGTTTCATTACTAACGTTCGTTTTCTTCTTAAATAAACTCATCTAGGTAACCTCCTTAAACCCGCCGGTGGTGATCATCCGAGCGACTATTACCGATTCCATCTTGGTCAGCCCGCATTTTAATATGACCAACCGCACCAAGATTGGTTAAGCCAAGCTCATCGGTTAAGAAATCGTCACTCTTCACTGTTGTATCGGTTAATTCCTTAATTAGAACATATGCAAAGCTAAAGAGAAGTCCTAATACGGCTCCGGCTAAGGTAAAGAGCTTCTTGTTCGGGAATGAAGGTGCTTTAGGCGTATTCGTCCGTGAAATAATCGTCACGTTGTTAACTGACATAATGTGCTTAATCTGTTGCTTAAAGACAGAAGCAACCGTGTTAGCAATTGCCGCAGATTCTTCAGCGTTATTCGTCTTGGCATTCAAAGTGAAGACCTGAGAATTTTGCTGGGTCTGAACTGAAATGGCCTTCTTTAATTGAGCGGTTGTAACGTGGTAGGACTTACCATTTGTCCGTTCCACCACTGCTGGTTTAGCTGAGCGAACCAAGACCCGACGTCCATTGGCATTTCGTTCATAAACGGCCTTCTTAGCTGGAGTAATAACCCGAACTGGATTTTCCAACTGCTTACTGGCCTTGGAAAGGATCACTTGGTTAGTGATGATGTCCTTGTAGGTATTGATCACCTGGATATCAGCTTGTTGGTTATTGTATGCTTGACCATCAGCGTTATCGTGCTTCTGGTTAACCAAAATTTGGGTTGAAGCTGTATATTGTGGGGTAATGACAAACTCAGCAACCACAAACCCAATAATCCCCATAATCACTGTCCAAAGGATGAACAGTTTGGCGTGTTCGCGACAAATTTGCATTAACCGGTGTAAGTCAATTTGGTTTTCCCGACTTACATTTTCGGTAGAACTATTAGTATTCACTTCTGATTCTCCTGTTGTTTAGATTTTTTATTCATTAATAAGGTAGAGTTTTTATCTTTGTAGGTAACACAGTCGAAACGTGTTCGAGCATTCTAGGCAACACAGTCGAAACGTGTTCGTCCTAACCTTCCTCGAGCTAACGACCTCCACCTCCGATGATTGACATCATTCGGTGGAGAAATCGTTAGCCACCGGAAGGTTTTAACGGACTCACACTCTAATTCAAACTCTTTTCCAACAAATCACTAATTCGTTGCCGTTCATCGTGGTTAACCACTTGGAAGGAAGTCCCGCCTTCGTTGTCGTTATCTCCTTCGGCATGGTCTTGAACGATGTGGTCACGGGCAACGGAATAGTGCTGAGCGAGTTGCATCATGTCATGCATGGTTAGATCCGTTTGGGAACTATTGGCAATTGAATGTAAGAAGCTCCTGTTCAAAACGGTCTTGTATGAAACAGACTTCTTCAAGAGGGCCGCGATGATCAACCGTTGCCGTTGCTGACGACCATAGTCTCCATTTGGATCCTCATGCCGCATCCGACTAAATGCGAGAGCTGCTTCTCCATTTAAGTGGTACTTCTTACCCTTTTGGAAGGAATGTCCCTCGTAGCTAAAGGTTAATGGTGAGACCACATCAACACCGCCAACCTTATTAATGGCTTTTTCTAGGCCATTCATGTTAACTAACAGGTAAAAGTCAATTGGAACATTGAATTCCTTTTGTACCGTGTTAATTGATTCCTTAACACCGCCGTAAGTGTAAGCAGCGTTAATCTTTGATGGCGAATATTCTGGATAACCGGGCAGATTAACCTTCATGTCCCGTGGCAAACTAACAATCGTGGTTGTCTTTGTCTTCGGGTTAAGGGTCATGATCATTAAAGTATCTGTCCGTCCCTTATCGCTTCGCCCAAATTCACCAGTATCAGTCCCCATTAACAGGATCGATACTGGCTTCTTTTGTGCTAGTACTTTTTGTGCATTTCTCTTGGTATTTGCTCCTGAAGTGCTATACATATCTCCAGTAGTAACGCTGAGGTTGTGGTAAGCAACTCCTGCGAAAATCAGCAGGATCGCAACTAACACACCAAAAATTGACCAAAAGATCTTCCATCCCCGTCGCATATGATGATGACGATGGTGGCGATGATGATGTTTGTGATGATGGTGCTTCTCTACGCTATTCTTTGAAGACCAATCATTTTCCGCCATACTCTTATCTCCCAACTAGTAATTTATTTAATTTTTCTATAAACTTTGACTTTTGCATTTTACCACTTTCATTTAGCTAATTAAAGGCATTCTAACAATAGATTAGAAGTTCATCAAAAATCATTTATCAAGGGAAAGACAATTAGAAGCGATCCCTTACCCCCCTAACGTGGAGTAACGCTCACATCTCTTGTCAGGATTGAGATTACCGAATCATTTAAGTAGGCAATCATAATTTATTTCTCTGAAAGATTCATCATATTAGTCAAATAAGCTCATCTTAAATTTAGCAAAATTTTATCGACCATTAACTTATTTTCCCATCAAAAAAGCATCCCCCACCTTTCAGTGCGGAATGCTCTGGTCCCCTATGAGACAACTTTTTATTAGATATTCATGTACTTGCGCACAACACCATCACGGAACTTAACTAACTCCTTTAAGTTAGCCACCCGTTCCGGTTCAACGATTAACTCTGGAATAATCTCTTCTTGATTATCCATCTGCTGGCGACCCCAAACGCTTAACGAAATCAGCATATTCCGCAAGTCGTCGCCATCACTCGTCAAAGTCTATTTCTCCTGATCATCTTTAATTGGGTTTACAACACCATTTTGTCGTAACTTTTGCAATGCGAGTTCAATGTCGACATCCGAACTCTCAATTAAAGTAGATAACTCGTCTTCATTGAAAGGTCGAAATCCTAACCAAAAGACAAGCCCAGCCTGATCAGAATCAGCGAGAATTTTCTTTGCATATTCAAAACCACTTTGTTTAGAATTACTCATCATAATAACACTTCCATGCCCTATTCGCTTTGAAAATATCCCTCTTCAGTCAAATTTTAACAGATTATCAGACAAATTGTTAGTGTTGTGTACATAAACAGCTTCAATATCGGGCAAGAATTCTTCGCAATTGCTTATAGAAGTCCGCAGTAAAGTCTTCCCCATAACACCGGTCCGCAGTCTGGCCAACTACTTTTAAAATTTGGTCCATGAAAACTCTTTCATATTGCTTCCGGTGCAGAAACTGTTCATGGTCGGTTGTCTCACAAGTAAAGCGGCCGACCTCATTGTTGCCAATGCCAAAACTATTGCAAAGGTTCTTTACCGATTCGAGCTGGATCTTGCCGACTTCATGGGCCTGATGAAGCAATCGTTCAAAGGTCTTCATACATGTCCCCACTGCTACCGTAATTAACTTTTGGCTACGGCACTTGAAAGTAATTAAAACACCATTATTTCCCTGATTACGCTGATAATGATCAACGTGGTGGGCCATATAATAGGCAACCCAGCAGTTTCCCCGACCGCACGTTGGCACCAATTCATAATGTCCAGCGATAATTCCCATCGTCTGCCCTTTAACGATACTATACAGCGTCTGCATCTCGATCTGGTGGACTCCAGCAAACTCCCCAAAATTCCGCAGAACTTCCTGTAGTCGTTGCTCCAATATCAGCTCTTCACCATCAATCGTCAAGATATACGTCCTCTTCCGATCGTATGGTGTCATTAACAATACATTATCCCATCGCGGCTGAAAGACCGTAGTAACTGAATAATTCTTAAGATCGCCTAGTCGTGAAATATCAATGATTTCATCCATGTAGGTACCCTCCCTTTCAAATTTCAAAAATGAACAAACCTCCGGCAAAGATTGCTCAATAATTAACGAATAATACAATATGCGATTATGCAACCGTTGTCAATGATTTTTTGAACCGGATTATTATTTTTCTATCATTCGCTCAGTCAGCGGCTTCTTGTTAAGTTAAGACTACTCAAGAGCTCTTGGGAATACTCTCACAAAGGATGTTTCCAAATGACAAATCAAAAATTAATTGACGGTCTCGTTTACTTATCGACAAACAAGCGAATTAATCTCGTTCACAGTGTTCTTAAACAGCTTCATATTTCACCGACTCATGACTGCTATGACGACTTCTTCCAAGAGGGCTGTCTCATTTTTAGTCACGCTTACACCAGTTTTCCCGACGATCCTAATAATCCGGAAAATGAACGTCGACTGATGAACTTTGCCTACAAGCGAATCTACTGGCGATTGCTGGATCAATTACGTCATCAATTCTGGGAAAAGGAACACCGGCTTGGCTCAATCAATGATGAATCACTGGACGAACATACTCTCAACCACTTCACTGCAGATCCCAATAGCCAACACAGTTTTGTCCACCGCGAAAACAACGACTTCTTCACCCAACTGAAAGCACACTGTTCACCAAACGAAAAACGCTACCTCCATGCCGTTTTACTTCTCGATCTCAAAGATAGTGAGATTGCTGAAAAGTACCATGTTTCTCGTCAAGCGGTTTATTCCTGGAAACGAGGAGTAATTAGGAAAGCCCGTGCGCTCGATTACCCGATTAGTTTATAATAAAAGCGAGGTGATAGCGTGAATCGTCATCAAACAAGCAATCAGGATCAGTGGTTCCACTCTCGCTATGACGGTGAAGACCGGGATGATGGTTGCCCAAATGAACTCAGCATCAAGCCAAGTCAGGAAGATGCCAGCCGACTAGAGATTCTTCTTACCAATGTCGGCTTCAAGGAAGAAACTTACGACAACACCTTCTCCCTTACAAGAGAAGATGCCCGACTACTTCAGGACTTCCTACAAAAATGGCTGAATAATTAGCAAAAAAGCGGGACTGTGACATAAGTACTTTTACCAAGTTTAAATACGAACAGCGCGGTACGCAAATGGGTTCCAGTGTCCGGTATAACCGAACTC
>OKSF01000243.1_pt1 | contig 51934 bp, 68 predicted proteins | sample 1606061 | NCBI WGS metagenome assembly OKSF01 (sample SAMEA3541567, study PRJEB24748) | human gut metagenome | biome: human gut; feature: human-associated habitat; material: faeces | place: China | collected 2012
TAAGCGGCGTCAATAAACATACCGTAGTAAAGATGATCGTACCGATGATATTAAAACTCAAGTGAATAATCGTTGTCTGCTTGGCTTCTCGACCTGTACCAATCGATGCCAACACAGCGGTGATACATGTACCGATGTTTTGTCCAAACAATACGAATACGGCTCCATCCAAGCCAATCAAACCGCTTCGTGCCAGCGCCTGTAAGATACCGACAGAAGCTGAAGAACTTTGAATGATGGCGGTAAATACAGCACCCACCAAAATACCGATGACCGGATTGGAGAAATTCGTGATCAGTGAAATAAAGGTTTCGGATTCACGTAATGGCTCCATTGCGGTGGACATCATATCCATACCAATAAACAAAATACCCAGACCGGCAATGATCGACCCAAAATAATGAAACTTTGGATTCTTTAAAAATACGATCAATACGACACCGGCAAAGGCAATCAGCGGTGCAATCTCACTGACATTCAGGGCCACCAGCTGTCCGGTGATGGTCGTACCGATATTGGCACCCATGATGATCCAAACAGCCTGCTGCAGGCTCATCAAACGGGCATTTACAAATCCAACAACCATGACGGTTGTAGCACTACTGGATTGAATGATGGCTGTGATTACAGCCCCTACAATAACACCAAGAATACGATTGGATGTCAGTTTTTCCAAGATGGTCTTCAACCGGTCACCGGCTGCTTTTTCCAAACCATCGGACATCATCTGCATCCCATACAAAAACAGGGCCAGTCCTCCTAGTAACCCCAAAACCAAAGATATGTCCATAACTCTCTCCTCATCAACGTCTAAATTGATAAAATTGTACGATAGCGCAGTGCGCATATCCTCTTACATAATAAAAGGCAAAGCTATGGATTGCAATAAAAATTTTTACAAAAGATTAACCAAACCTTAATCTCTTCTTAACAAAACTATTTACCGGAACTTCCTAAACGACCTGATCCTCTCTGGGATTCTATCTGTTGTAAGGCTTCATAGGAAATCTCTTCACTCTCTAAAGAAGGCATGACTAAAAGCACACCTTGACAAATGGCTTTTTCATAAGGATAGATCAAAATTTGTTCTTTTTCATAGTCGCTCCATGTATCGACTACTTCTTTTTTCGCAATGCGAATCGGCTTATTATTGACATTGGTTACCGGCGCCATATATTCGCCACGATAGCCTGAATCAATAACACCGCTGCGCTGTGCCAAGCCTTTGGTACCGGAAGAGCCTCTTTCCTTTAGAATCAGCACATAATTCGCATCAAAGGCACTGGCCACCCCTAAAGGTACCAGCTTGGTCGTCAAAGGGGCAATCTCTATATAATCTTCTTCAAAACAAGGATACAGATCATAACCGGCATCTTCTTCTCGTTTTGTCGGAATGATCGCCTGTTCTTTTACTTTTGCCCAATAAATTTTATTCATGGTCTTTCAATTCCTTTCCATAGATCTCTACTAAATCGTTCAAACGATATCTGGCATTGGCTGCTGATGTAGAAGGACACACCACGATCGGTATATCCTTATAAAACTTTTTCATGAATGCAGCACTCGTTTTTCCGTTACAGATCACTTTTTGTATTGAATCGTGTTCTTTTAAGAGTTGTTCAATATCATTTGGCATCACATCTCGTATGTCCGCATCCGCACTGGTCTTACGTAAACACGAATGACAAACATCCCACAAGGCAATCTGATTTTGTTCTAATAGAAGTAAGCGTTGTTCAATTGTGTCTGCTTCCTGATCAAAGATCACTTCTAACATCTTCCAAAAGCGATTGGTCTTATTGGCATAATAAAACGATTGTTTTAGACTTTCCACACTTGGCATGGAACCCAGGATCAAAATGTGATCATCTGGATGCGTGATGGGATCAAAACCTATGATTCGCGACATATTCCAATCAAATCATACGTCTTTGCTTCTGTAATCTCTACGGATACAAAGCTTCCGATTTCCAGTTCTCGATCCGATGTAAAAATGACCTGTCCATCCACTTCATCCGGTGCATCAGCTTTGGAACGTCCACGATATCGGTTCTTTAACGCTTCTTTTTCTTCGACAAGGACTTCAATTATAGATCCTACTTTTTCCTGACTTTTTTTACGAGAAATTTCTTCCTGTATAGCCATCAGTTTCGATAAACGACGGTTGGCCACCTCTTCATCGATTTGTCCGTCCATCGAATATGCCGGTGTGTCTTCTTCTTTGGAGTATGTAAAAGCACCCATACGATCCCATTCAATATCCTGAATGAAGGAAACCATCTCTTCAAATTCTTCCTTGGTTTCGCCAGGAAAGCCAACGATCATCGTCGTACGAAGTGTAGGTTGATCAAACATCGAGCGTATTTTTTCAACCAGAGCTTTGACATCTTCCTTGGTTCCACGACGATTCATCGCTTTTAACAATCGCGCATTGGCATGCTGCATAGGAATATCAAAATACGGTAATACCTTGTCACATTCCTTCATCGCCACTAACAGTTCATCATCGATTTCATCCGGATACATATACAAGATACGAATCCAGTGCAGTTCTTCTACCGCATTGACTTTTCGAATCAAATGGGCCAGTTGTAAGCTTCCATAGTTATCCAAACCATATTTAGTCGTATCCTGGGCAATCAATGTCAGCTCTTTTACACCGATCGAAGCTAAATGTCGGACTTCTTTCATGACTTCTTCGATTGACTTGCTTCTTTGATCCCCACGAATCAGTGGAATGGCACAATATGTACAATGATTGGAACAGCCATCACTGATCTTACAATACGCCCGATATGGCAAAGATGTCAGCACTCTTTGATCTGGTTCTATATTTTTATCAAAAGAGCCATCCAGCACCTTTTCCAAACGCTTGGCAAACTGTCCATAATCACGGATCGGGATCACCGCATCAATTTCCGGGATTTCCTCTTCCAGACTTTGGGTATAACGCTGGGCCAGACAGCCACAAACGATCAGCTTCTTTAAATTCTTCTCTTTATATTTAGCCATTTCAAAAATCGTCGAAATGGATTCTTCCTTAGCCGATTCAATAAAGCCGCATGTATTGATGATGATCACATCCGCCTGTGTCGGATTGGAAATGATCTGATGCCCGTTTGCCTGCAGCATTCCCATAATTTCTTCCGAATCCACCAGATTTTTACAACATCCCAGTGATACAAATCCTATTTTCATTCTTCACCCTTCTTTCGATAAATCATACGATTTTCCAAGGCAAAGACACGTGGCCCGAACTGCCCCGGCTTTGTCTGCTCCAGACTCTGTTTCATCATATATAAGCGTGAATCCAGATTATCCAACAAGTTTAAGACTTCTGCTTCCGGAATCATCGGCAAAACCGGTGATCCAAATTCCATCTTTCCATGATGACTTAATATCATGTGTTTCAACAAAGTCACACACTCTTCATCCTGTATGCCTTCTTCCCTGGCTATCTGATCGATATAGGATGCCATGATACTGATGTGACCCAGAAGATTCCCTTCCATCGTATATTCCGGCAAAACCGGTTGTGATAGTTCAACGGTTTTGCCGACATCATGAAGCAGAACACCCGCATATAAAAGATCGGCATCCAGCCATGTATATTCGCTAACTACGTGTTTAGCCATATGAAGCATGCATAAAGTGTGATAGGCAAGTCCTCCCACGAAATTATGATGATTCTTGGTAGCTGCCGGATAGCTGTAAAATTCTTCCTGTTTTTGATCTAAAATACGCAAAACGACCTTCTGAAGCATCTCATTTTTCATCGCTAAGACCACTTCCATGATTTCTTCTTCCATTTCTGTTTTGCTCATGGGCGCATTTTGTACATAATCATTGACATTTTTTCCTTCCAAAGGAATCAGCTTACGCACACGCAATTGTTTCGCATTGCGATGAAATAAGATATCACCATGCGCTTCTACGACCATTCCTGTCGTATATTGTGCAATCATTTCCTCTGTCAGATTCCAGAATTTAGCATCCAATGTACCACTTGAATCTTCTAAAGCCAGTGAAAGATATGGTGTATTCTTAGCTGTCTTTCCTCTTTCACATCGGGCAATCAAACACTCTAAAGTAATCGGCCCTTCTTTTACTATATCCTTTATCATTTTGACTCACTTTCTAATACTTCATCGATCTGCATGACAGAAAAACCTTTACGCAGACAATAAATACGAATTTTATTGGTTCTTTTCGGCTCTTCCAAAGATGCATACATACGCTTTGCCTTTTTTAGACTAAGATATAAAGCTTCCTTTTCATCCCCATCCAGTTTAATGGAATCACCGGCTTGTTTGGCCACATCGACCGAATATCCCTTTGAGATCAATTTTTGTATGATCGTCTGTCTCTTCAAGCGATCGCTTTGTTCACGGATCGTAGCCATGATACGTTGGGCACTTTTCATGGCCGCATTCAGCTCATCTTCCTGCTCCACCTGCGCACAGGCTTCTTCAATATAAGACTGTGCTACACCGGCTTCTTTAAGTTTTGAAGCAATCTTCTTTTTCCCATATCCATACGTAGACCAAACTTGTACTTTATCCAAGGCATATTGACGATCATCGATCCAATGACGTTTCTCAAATTCCTCTACAATACTTTCAGCTTCTTCCTGACTGAGATCCAGCTTTCGCATAGCCGTTTTTTTAATTTGATAGGCTGTATGATCTTTTTGAAAGACCTTCTTTTTTAATATGCTGTACGCTTTATAGTAATTCTGCATCGCCAGATAATCTTCTACGATATAGGCATCCAATTCCGTTCGCAAGGCAATCTTTAGATCAAAATAATCATCGACCGGCAATCGTAATGTCACCGTTTCTTCATCGCTGTCTCGTTTTAAGGTCAGCTTCACAAAGTCATCAACCATCTTTACCTTTTCAACGGTAAAGGCACGATGATACGAATCGATGGCCTGCTCATAGACAGCTAATGCCTTAGAGGCAAACATGCTTGTTGAATATGGCTTTGTCTTTTCTACGCACTGTACCTGCATTTCTTGTTTTTCTGGATCCGATAAAGAAAAATACGTTTCCCATTTGCGCAACAATTCTTCTTCATCATCAAAGTAATAGCCGGTCTTTCCTTCTTCCAACAATTCACTTAACACCTCATCACGACGACCAAAGATTGGCAAGCCCGTTGCCAAAGCTTCCAAGTACGTCATGCCTTGTGTTTCCGTCAAAGAAGCAGAAACAAAACAATCAAAAGCTGCATAATAATAGGCGATCTGTTCCTTAGGCTTTTTGCCTAAAAAATGAACTCGATCTTCCACATTACACTGTGCCGCAATTTCTTTGTAGTAGCCTTCATCGGTTCCTCCACCAACGATGACCAGATGCAAATGTGGATCACTGCTTTTGGCGATGGCACGAATCGGCATATCGATGGATTTTTCTTTGGCGATACGACCGACAAAGACAACGACATGATCTTCTTTGCGCAAACCGATCTCTTCCCGAATATGTTCGATTCGCTCCTGGTCCAGCTTGTCTTTTTCAAACAAAGAAAGATCCAACCCGGTAGGCACGATGTAAATAGGAGTCGTCACACCGTATTGGATCAAAGCTTGTTTTGTCTTTTCACTGGGAGCGATCACAGCCTGTGCTCCATTTCCCAACATTCGTGATAGGGACTGTACGGCTTTACGTCCCATCTTTTCTATTGTTTCGATATCCAGAGGATTGACATAGTGCGTATAATCCTCATACATCGTATGATACGTATAAACAAGCGGAATGTGTAGTTGTCTTGCCATCTGACGGGCAAAGATCCCTACACCGGCTTCCGTTTGTACGTGAATCACATCCAGATTCATATCGCGAATATATTTTTCCGCACCGATCTGGATTGGACTGGACATTTTATATCCGTAAAACTTTTTTAGCTCCAGTCCTCCCAAACGAAGAACATGGTCCTCCATCACAATATTTGTTCCTTTATGATTGGATACGACATAAACAGTATGCCCTTTTTTCTCCAAAGCCTCTTTTAACGTCGCAACACTGCTGACAACGCCATTGATATCCGGCAAATAGGCATCTGTAAACAATCCTATGCGCATAAACCCTCCTAATGCAACTGAATGGAATCTTCTTTTCCTTTCGATTCTTTTCGGATGTAATAGTTTTTTGCACCCATAAAACAGATTCCACCTAATAATAAAACAATATGATATGTCGAAAAACGCCACAGGATCATCACGGCACTGGTCAAAGTACCCATCAAACCTGTAAACAATAAATTAAATACCACTTCGGTTCCACCGCTGGCACCTGGAATCGGAATAAAGCTATTGGCCATGGTGACAAAGCTGCTTAAAGCGATCACATCCAGCAGAGAAGAAAATTCCAATGGAATATGAAGGGCCAACCCAATAACATATGGTAAAGAGAATAACAAAGTCAATCGTACGGTATTGATCAAAGCACAAAGGATGATACGTTTGATATCCGTAGAAAGACTCTTGATTTCCTTTGTGAAGGAAGTCATCTGCAGATTCCAGGAATCTCTTGTCTTTTCCGGATTCTTTAAGATGTGCAGTTTTCCTAACAGACGGGCAAAAAAGCCGGCCAAACGAATATACACCTTAGGAAACAGCGCCATGGTATAAAGAGCCAATATGACGATCGCATTAACCGCATAGCCCAAAAGGATCACATTAAACCAGGCCGATTGAGCACTGTAATAGCCAAACCGCAGCAGAAACAAAATCGTCACATAGATCATCATCGTGGTCTGATAGATGATAAAGTCAGCCCAGAGAAGACTGGCCGCATCCGATACCTTCATTCCTTGTTTGTTCATGATATAAGCCTGGGCAAACTGTCCGCCGGTACTGCTTGGGGTAATGCCCGCAAAAAAAGTACCGACAAAGGCGACCAGAATTCCTTTACCCACCGAATACTTATGAACATATTTTCTTCCCAGAACAAAATACACAAATCCCCAGACGACCGTATAAAGGATACCCCAGCATAAAATAATCGCCAGAGAGAAGATATTGATTTGTGAGATTGCTTCCAGAACTTCCCTGTAATTATCTTTTAAGGCAAACCATAAAACGCCAATCGTTAATAAGAAGATAATCAGAAAGTTCAGCACGTATTTACTTTTTTTCATGACCGTTTCTCTTTTTTTACTTTCTTTTTCTTATGTTTATTTTTCTTCTTTTGACGAAGCGCATATTGTTTTTCACCATAAGCGCTTAAATAAAACTCACGCCACATTTGAAGAACATGCTCTTTTGAGTAAAATTCACTTAAAATCTGAGATTCCAGCTGATACTTCGCATAGATTTCCGGATCATTTTTTAAAACATTCAGGCATTGTACAAAACCATCATTATCGCTTGCCTGCATATGATGACCAAACAAAATGTCTTTGTAGAGTTCCAAATCTCGTAAGACTAAAGGTGTCTTAAAATTGATAGCTTCTAAGATTGTCATGGGGAATAACTCGTTATAACTTGGCACAAACAAGACATCGGACATATTGTAAAGTTCAATCATTTCCTCACGAGGGACGATTCCTAAAAACTTAACATTTTCCGGCGGATTTTTTTGCAGCTTGTGTAATTCCTCATAGCCTTCCGTAATCACACCAAAAGAGAAGCCACCAGCCCATACAAAGGTCGTATCTGGCATCTTTTTGGCCACTTCCACAAAATCCAATACCCCTTTCCGGGTTTGAACCTGACCAGCTCCCAGCACGACAAAAGCGTCTTTATCAATGCCCAGTTTCTCACGATACGCATCTCGTGCCTCTTTACCTAAAGGATGAAACTTTTCTTTGGAGACATAATTGGGAATATAATACACATTTTCTCTGGGGATTCCCAGCTTCACAAGATCTTCGATGAAAATGGGATTGACCACAACCAAACGATCAGCCGATTTATAAAAAGTAATCAGATAGTTTGAGAAGATCTTGAAGAACGGCGAAGGAATCTTCAAACTTTCATCTACTGTTTGCGGTAAAAAATGACAATAGGCGATGTTTACAGCCTTTTTATCTTGCATTTTTACAAAAAATGTAGGATCAATCGTATGAAAATGCTGGATATCCGGTTTACTGGTCCAGTCATTGATGGTTACATCAAACAAGTCATTCGCACCTTCCTTGATCAAGGATACCTGTTCTTCATAAGCACTACCAACGCCCTGTCCATCTATTTTATCGGCACTGGAATACATAATCAGTTTTAATTTTGCGTTTTTCACTGTAACACTCGCTTTCGTTTATCCTATTATAACAAATAACTCCCAGAAAGGAAAAGCGCCTATTTATCGCTACAATAAACAGGCGCTTCTCCGGAAAGTTTTTAAGAAAGGGAAAAACTCCTCCCCTGCCCATAAGGGGTTTATAGCAGATTTGTGATTTACGTGTGATTTGTTACGTAATTTAAGCCCCTCTTTACCCATTCTATATCCTTATTTTAATATCAGGATCTAACGAACTAAAGCTCTCGATAATCTCATCCTCATCATTGGATCTTTTAAATAGGGTGATCTCTACATACTTATCTTTACTGGTATTGACCTCATGATGGTATCGATCCATCGCCTCGTCTAGGTCATTGGTACGCATGACAATCGGATCGACATCTGACTCCCAATACTCCTTTTGACCTTTGACCGGTCTTTTGTGTAGCGTGTAGATCATCCGATCCACATAGTATTTCTTTCTCATTTTTATCCTACCTTTCGAGTAGGATTATAACATAAATTAAAAGAGAGCTAGTCGCTCTCTTTTTTAACGATCCAATATCGCATACCGATTGGTTGATCCGCTGCACCTCCGATGTAAAAGATATCGTAATCTCCGTATTGATCCAGGTCTATCTCACCGGCGGTGCCGTCAAACAACAGTCCGCTTTTATCTTTTATATCCGTGCCAGAGTATAAACAAACATGCGTTTCCGGGTGCTGGATCTTAATTAACTGCCTAAGCCTCATCATCAAGCAACCAGTAATACTCGTCGTTTAATAGTTTTGTAATGACGGATTTTTCGTTTGGCGTCATAGATACGCAATCGATATAATCTTTGTCATAGCCGTAGGAGATCATCATCCTTTTAACTGTTTGCAAAAACTTGTCCTGCTCATCCTTTGGCAATCTGGATAAGCCGATGATACTCATTATCGGCAAACCGTCGGGATCTTTATCGCTGATGTCTTTATAAGCCGCTGCTTCCGCTTTGCCCAACAACAGGTTAAAGCGAGATCTCAAATTTTCTGGTTTTTCGCCGTTGGCCTGGTTTTGGCAGTCTCTGATCAAGTCTTCCCAGCTATCCTCCGGTATTTGTGTTGTTAAAAAAGTTTTGTACTCACCGGACACGGCATATTTGGTTTGCCCGTCTAAGTCGTATCGCAAAACCACATAGTTATAAATATCAACCGGCAACTCTACAGGTATGATACCGTGGTCCTTTAGACTTTTAGCAAACTCATCAAATCTGACAGCCTGTACTAACACCTCTACCCCATTATGTGTGTACTTTTCCATTTTTCTTCCTCCTACTGTTCTTTATTCTAATTTAACATTATGATCTGGCATTATTTATGTCATAAACTTTTTATTTGTTGTGATACTTTTTATTTATTATAGCTTCCATCATATCTCTGTTGTCAATATAAAACTTAGCACTTGTTTCCGATTTCGCGATGTTCTCAATGGTTTCGCGATATTCGGGATGATCGACTACAAGCGAAAACATACTTGCTCTGATATTCTCTGCCCATGAGATTTGTTTAGGACTACCTGTAAGTTCGGCAAAACCCATGTCTTGCGCAACCTTAGCAGCTGCTTGAGCTTTTCTTTCCTGTTCCCTTTTCCAGCATTCTGGGCACATGTGAGTTTCAAAATAATAATCCGCTTTTCTTTGTCTGTCCTTTGTTGGGCCATAGACTTGTGTTCGCCCTTCATGTCCGCAGCTGTAAGTTCCTTCATACCATGCCATAATTACGCCTCCCTTAATCTAAAGTAGTAAACTTTTTAATTGACTCGTATTCTGGGGTGCTGTCATAGATCTGAGTAAATCTCAAGATTTCTATCGTCACTCCTTTTTGATTCTGTTTAAGATACACTTCATGCTCAAATGCTTTTTCAATTTCTTCTAAATCATCCGACTTTGCGTATATAGGATCTCCGCCGATCTCTTCGCCGTGTTGATTATATTGGCGTACCTCCAGCTCATACATCGTATCTTCTCGATCCTGTTCTTCGTTCCATTTTGCGAGTTCCACTTTTCTTTTGTCCATCATACTCTTAATATCCTTTCTGATTAGATCCTTGATATACCCCATTTTCGAATACTTTGTTCCCAGTTCATAAAGGATGTCCTTGTCAGTCTTTTTATTTAACTTTAATAATACCTGTACTGTGTTTTCTTTATCGTACTTCTTTGTCGCTCTTTTTTCTGCTTCCGTTGCCATCGTTATACCCTCTTTCTTTTTACACCTTTATTATAACTATATACTTATATTATGTCAATATATACTTATGTTTTTTGCACAAAAAAAAAACGGGAGGACCTGAGCCCTCCCACACAGCTAACAAAAATCGTTTACTAGATCAACGCTAATTATTTAAAAATACTAAGCAGCTTATTGACAAGCTTGATCAACAGTTTAACCAGCTTGTTGACCAATCCACCATCGATACTCTCACCTTCTTCCGGCGTTTCCGGATCTGCTGGTGTTTCCGGTGTATCTACGATCGGATCTGATTTGTAATAATCCAAATCGTGATAAGCTACGTTTTTATCCATACCACCATAAGAGGTGTACTGATGCAGGACACCATAGTCTGCAAAATCGTCCTGACATGTACCATCGTTAGTACCCCAATTAGCCACCCACTTAGGATAGTCTGTAGGACAGTATGTCTCAAACCAATACTTGGTACTATAGACACCGGTAAAGTAACCTTTGGTCTTAAAAAAATCACAGAATACCTTACAAACCATCGAGCAGTGCTCTTTGGTGAGATAGCCATTCTTCTGTTTCCAACCGTCGGCGTCTTCCATGTCCATCCATACACCCATTTGGATATTGCGGTCTCTGATCAAGTTGTATGTGTATTCGGCCTGTTCTAAGGCTGATGCCTCATCACCACAATAATCATAGCAGTACACTCCATAAGGTATGCCAAGTTCTTCGAGTTTATCCGCAAATTGATCAAACTTTTTATCTGTGGTCGTCCACCAATTGGCGCGTAAGATGACAAAATCATACGGCGTAAAATCGATATCATCCGCATTGTGTTCCGATACATCGATACCGACCATTTTCACCGATTCCGGAAATTCCGGTTTTTCCGGTTTTTCTTCTGGTGGTGTAACTGGATCTGTTGGTTTTTCTTCTACTTCCTCCGGTGCAGTAAATGTAGCCCAAGGATCTTCGCCCTGCGTTTCTGATCCACTGACCGCAGCAAAATATCTTACTCCGTCCTCTACCCAAGATATATAACGATGGCCATTTCCGATCCACTTTTCTGTGTATTCTTGCGATTGACCGGACATAAATCTTTTGCCAGTATCTTCTCCATCGGGGCTACCCTTACGGATGATGATATTATCGTGCGTAAAATGAGCAACTCCATTTTCCTGGATCAGTTGACTGTCGCTATATCCAATATCTTGCTGGACTGGTGCAAACGTTGCCCACGGTTCCATGCCTTGGATTTCGCTGTTAGATACAGCTAAGAAGATATAGTTGTCTCCCTCTTTCCATACAATGTATCTATGGCCATTACCCACATACTTCCAGGCATACGTGATTTGATCACCGGCCATATACTTACGTACAACGCTACCTGTTGGACCATTTAATCTTGCTTGTATATTGTCATATGTTAAAGTAGCAACTCCTGTCTCGGCCTGTAAATGATCTAAAGCGTTTTCTGCGAATTGGTTAGGTCTAAAGGCCGTATCAAAAGTAGCAGAGTAAGGCAATCGTACAATATTAAAAGCGCCTCCTGCAGCGCCCTGATTTTGTCCTAAGAAATTACCATAGCCTCCACCTGCATCGCTGTCAAAAATAGCGATATGGCTTAGAGGAGTCGCTGAACATTCTCTAAATACTACGATATCTCCAGCTTGTAATATGTTGACCTCTGAGTTGTAGTTCAAGATACCGTTAGATCCTCTTAAATTCCATATGTCCTTGACATAGCCACTGGACGTACAATGGCAAATAGGTTGACCTAGATATTGAGCGTACTTTGCGTAACCGTCCCAGCATTGGGCTCCGTAATAACCATCGATATCATAGGCTCTGCCTAATACTTGATTTTTAAATTCCTGATAATTTGGCATAGCCAACACCTCCTTATATATAAAAAGGAGAGCCAATCATCGGATTGACCCTCCGTCCTTAAATACACGCTCTTGAATTTCTTCCTTGCAGCGCTCCATCTCACTGTTATTGTTTCCGTCTAAAGCATGACTCAAGAGCGCATGGAGCGATTTGAGCGTAAGTGAGTTGATATCCTGTTGCTCGATCATAGACTGATTGTCATTGAGCAATTTACTTTCACATTTGGCCATACGATTTTCAAGATCTGAGATCCTGGCATTCTGTTCCTTGTTCGGCTTGCCTGCCAGGTTGATCAATTTCCCCACAGCTACAATTGCTGTACAAAGACTGCCAAATGTTATGATCCCGGCAACCAGTACATCGACGGTCATACTACTCCCCTTCAGGAGCAGTAGTCACCCCGCTCTTTTCGAATTGGTATCCGTTATTAAATCCATTGATTGCGGCTTCGATCAGAGTTTCTAACTCATCGATAGATACAGAGATTCCCTGTTCGGCCAGAAGCTGAGAAGCACGCTCGATAGCTTTGTCCAATTTCTCTTGTCCGTGGATATCGGTAAATACTTGCTCAACGTATTGCACAGTCGATTCCACAACGTCCTTCTTAACTTGAGTATCAACGTATTTATTGTAGAGCTTCTTGATCTGGTATCCTACCACACCAGCCAACACCATCAATACGGTTCCGGCCAACTGCAGCACCGCCGGCATTACAACTTCCATGATCTGTTCCATATTTTATTTCCTCCTATACAGTTACAAAGTAGTGTCCGATCAAAGCATCAGGAGCATATGTCAATTTGACCTCCTGCCCGTACATTTCTTCTGGATTCGGTACGCTGCCGCGTTTGCAAAGATACGTGGCGCCATTCCAGGAGTAGTACTTACCATAGATATAAGTGAATCCGCTTGTCGTTACGGATTCCGGCACCGGGATCGGATCATCGATTGTACCCTCATGCTCGTCCTTGTCCAACTGCTCAAAAAGAGTAGGATCTTTACCAGGCCAATAATCCGTATTTTTGTTATGGCCCTTGGCGCATTTCCAAAGCTTGTCGTTGTAATTCAAGCGCTGACCTTCCGGGATCCACTCGCCCTTGCCCAGATCTTCCCAATTGGCAAACAGGCTCTTGTGTTCCAGGGCATCCTCGTCCGGCATATTGTCAACGGCGTACGTTAACGCAAACTCCTGGTCATCGGTAAATGGATCCTCCGGGAGTTTTTCGAGAGTGATCTGATACACCGTTTTCTCGTCGTCGCCGACTCTCATGTTAAAGGCCTTGACGATCGTATAACCCTCATATGATGTATCGGAGTAGGTAAACGACTCACACACTCTAAACGCTCCAACGATGTCATCCATACTCTCGTCGCACATAAACGTAACGACCAACTGATTGTTGATCTGCTGGATCAACTCGTTGCACAAAAAGATCGGCAGCTCTCCGATGAGGATATCTCTCGACGGTTCCTCATATACGGGCATTTCTTCTAAAATTTCTCCATCCATTTTTAAAATCCTCCATAATAAAAAAGCATGCGAAAGGAGATCATACATGCTTTACAAACAAATATTGAATGACTGGTTAGCAGATCAGGAGATCTACAAAAAAGGCGGTACGTTTACCGTCTATTACAACGTCGCGCACAATCAAATACTGCCTCATTTAGGTAATATGGATGTTGAGCAGATTGATAGTGAGATACTGCAGGATTTTGTACTTGGCCAATTGGATCATGGCCGAGTTGACGGTAAGGGCGGTATCGCTAAAAGTTATGCTGACAGCATAATCAGCGTACTCAAACTATCTCTCAACCGTAAGGATCTCGAAATCCGCTTACCCTACAATACGCCTAAGGAGGTCGAGATCTTTGACAAATCAGATCAGATCGCATTGATCAATCACCTCCAGACCGAGATCAGTTACAAAAACTTTGGTATCCTGTTGGCCATCCATACCGGTATCCGTATCGGAGAGCTCTGCGCTCTCAAATGGTCGGACATCAATTTTGACTGTCAACTCTTACATATCAACAAGACCATGAGTAGGTTGTACACCAAAAAAGATGGATCAAGGCTCGTCATAACCTCGCCAAAATCAAAGGCAAGTATCCGCACCATACCACTCAACAAATGGATCATGCAGTTTGCTGTGCTGCTGCGTGGTGAGCCGGACGAGTATTTGATCACCGGTCGGGAGCAACACATCGAGCCCAACAAGTACCGGCTATTTTACAACAGGGTGCTACGAGATCTAGATCTTCCACACCATAAATTCCATGCCCTACGTCACACCTTTGCGACTCGATGTATCGAGTGCGGATGCGACTACAAATCACTGAGTCAACTGTTGGGCCACAGTAATGTGGCTATAACGATGAGCATGTACGTCCATCCACAACTAGAGTTAAAGCGTAAATGCGTAGAGCTATTGGCCGACTATTATCAGCATTAAATGTATGACATTTACGGCCATGTCAGAGAGCGGTGAATACCGGCACCAGCTAACAGTAGATGAGCTTGCAAATCACTCCCATCAGACTTCTTATGAGTATGGGACTAACCTTGTAGCTACTAATGGCGGCGGTGCTGGATGGACGCATTATACCTGTAATACTGGTAGCAGAGGCGTCAATGGGACGGGAGGAAACCAACCGCATAACAATATGCCTCCGTCTAAAGCTGTCTATTACTGGCATCGGATTAGCTAATGCGATGCCAATAGTAAATTGATTTGTAAGGAGGTAAAAGGGAAAAAGGCTGATCGCTTTGGCCACTGTTGCCTTGCCAGCCAGCACCTACAAACCATGCTGATTTCGAAAAACCGTATTGACTATTTACGTTAGCTACGGCTTGCTTTGGCAGCTCTTGTTGAGTAAGTACATGTTGATATTTGCCTCCTTCAGATCCAGCAGTAAATGTCATACTTACGCAGTACGCCGCCAATAGTACACTCCCGTAGCCGGAGGCAGGTTGTTATGTGATTGACCGCCTCCGATTGTTTTGGTTTCACAATACTTAGAGCCAGGGGTTTGACCACCTGCTCTAACAAAAGGCAACTTGTCATATTCTGTTCCTTGACCACCATCATTACCATTTTGATAAACAGCCCCATGAGCATGTGCAGGCATCTCATTTGTGGTCAAGGTATGGTAGTACTCTCCATACGTTCCGAGAGCCGTAAAAGTCATACTTAAACAAGTCTTCTTAATGTATGACTTATACTGCCTTATCTGAGGGCGGTGAGTACTATCATATATTAAGCGCGGATGAGCTTGCACCACATAATCACCCGGCTAACAACTTTGTGATCAATAGCACTGGAGGCAACCATATAAATGTCGGATCCGGGAGTGGCATAGTTTCCTACTGGACTAATAGTAATGCTCACACAGATATGTCAAAAGGTGGAAAAGCACACAATAACACTCCTCCCTATAAAAGTGTGTACTACTGGCGAAGAGTTAGCTAACCCGATGCCAATAGTAGACAACCTTGTAAGGCGGGGTGTTGTTATGAGCTTTACCCTCGCCTGAGTATTGTACGGCCTGTCTGTATGCAGTAGTTCGGGCTACCGTGTTGGCATAACCACCATAGACTTGCTCATTGATGGCGTAAGCATCATTATACCCACCAACTACCGCATTATCAGTGCCGAGAGTTTGAGCGTGCTTGTGCTTGCCGTTTTCGTCAGCAGTTAATTTATGGTAATACTCGCCACCCGTTCCATTGGCCGTAAATGTCATACTTAAGCGGTGCGACGCCAAAAGTAAACGGCGACGTAGGGAGATTGAATATTTTTCTTGTCTAGCGAGTACGAAGTGGCAAAATGCCTAGTAGCAGAAGCACTGCTTGAACCACCACTAAAAGCATAGCCTAAAGATGTATCTGTTTCTACATAGTCGGGGCCCGCACCATCGATTCTTCCCATATAGTAGTTATTTCCATCGTATCCGGTTGGAGCGTGATGATAATGCTTGAGGTCTATTGTGTATTTTCCACCCGTGGATCCGGCAGTAAAAGTCATACTTGTACTACCGTCGTTTCCCGTGCCGGCTCCTATTAAAAATCGTCCAGGTGCAAACTGCTCCCACGTACCGCCAAATTGGGTACCGGGGTTAGTTCCGGTCGTATTAATGATGACGGATCCAACGGGATAGATAAACTTGCCAATGACTTGCTTGGCCAACGTACCTAGTGACAAATTGCCCATCAGATTGATGGTCTGTCTAAATCGGCCAGGCAAGTTTAGATCAAAGTAGCTGTCGTTAGGTGACTGCATCCCAACCGCCATTGAGTGACCGTTTGCCCCAAAGTTCATTAGGGCAAAACTGATGTCAATGGACTTCTCAATCGTGTAAGAACCAAAATAGTCAGTAACCACAAATCTAAACTCAAAGGCGCTGTTAACGTCAAATGTCCTTGTGGATAGATACTTACCGCTCTTGACATAGTCCGTATAGGTCACAAGGGTGATCCATGATGATCCACTCTTGTACTGGATACTAAAAGTGTGAGTATTACGGTTGTTAACATTGGTGATGCTGTAGGCATAATTAAAAAGCGCATAGGTACCCTCATCACTGGCTGTACCGGAGCTGTTGGCTCTGGTGACAGTTGATGTAGTGATGGCAGGAGCGCTATACGCTACTACATTGACTGTTTTTGTCGTGCTTGCCGTACGCCCACGACTGTCGGTAACCGTAACCACGATAGATACATTGCCGGACGAGCTGATTGTACCAGTGGTAACTGTGGTGCCGGAGTAAGTAAATCCATCACATGCGACACTGACACTCTTTATGGTGGAGCCGTTGGATCCACTTGCCGAGGTCACTATCTTAAGAGTTGATTTGGACTGCACATAAACACCAAACTGACTGGCTAGACCGGCAGTAGCCTCTGATATCGATACGCTTGAGATCGATGGTTTGTAGGTCGATGGTACCGTCGCTGTTAGGGTACAGGTCTTGTCGCCTCCGACTTTAGATGATCCGTTATAGGTTTCACACACAATCGTAATCAGGATGGATGCATCATTAGGGATCTGTGAAGCCAATGATGTCGGTATCGTCCATGACTTGGTCGTTGTACCGGCTGACACCGTACCGATGGATACTTTGGACTTACCACCATCGGTCGAGTAATACAATTTATGACTAAACGATGATACATAAGGCTTGGTCGTGATCGTAACTGACGTACCAATATCCGCCGATGTCTTGTTGACCGATGGCGTAGTCTCGCCTCGTGAGTCGTAGCTCAACGACGCGCTTTGCGTGCTTGACTGTTGACCACTTGATCCAGCATTAACGATCATGTACACCGATATACTTACTGATCCCGCACTATCGGATACAGGCACTGTAAAGCTTGAGCCATTGGCGTAGTACCAGGCTCCAGCACTGTGGACAGTCGGACCAAATAACTGTTCATTGCGAACTGTACCATTTACATTGATGATACAGTTGACAGATGCCTGCGATCCACCGGGAGAGCAGTATCCCCAATACGTCGAGATAGTAGCATGACTGTCTCCGTAATTACGTGTTACGGTAACTCGACATGACCCCTGGTTGGATGTCTGCCAACCAGGGCCATTAGTCAACCAGTAAGGTATGTTAATTGTAGTCTGTGTAACTGACATACTATGCACCTACCTTTTTAAAATCTAGCGACCCGTTTGGTCGCGGGCTGAAAATAAAATTACCGATGCGCAAACTTGTAACGATGTTGGCATCGGTAATATAAAGTTGGTTGTTTGACATGTAGGCAATCTCTTGCCCTGCCTGTTTAAAGCTTATGCGATCGTTTTCGATTGTCAGAGTGATCGTGTTTCCACTTTCTCCCAATTCGATTGACCCACCCTTAAATCGGATGTACTGATAAAGCTCCTGGAACTTGGCCGAGTTGTCGGCATTGACGTTTTCCAAGTCCGCCTGAAAGCTGTTAAACTGCATCAAAAAGCTATCTTTGGTCTGATCCAAAGCCGTCGAGATCGTACCTAACAAATCGTCCGTCTGATCCTTTTTGTAGTAGTCTTCGGACACTTCCATCCGGATGGACTCACTCGTCTTTTGGATCTCCGACTGCATTTGTTTCTCGGCGTTGGCAATCTGTTGCAATGCATCCGCATATGTGGCCTTGACGGCCTCGTAATCTGTCGATAACTGCACATCGCCGTATTGGTAGGTGAGATCGTTAAAGACTGTCACATCAACAAAGTACAGGCTGTCCTGATTACCTAATTGGTATCCCGGCATCTCGTCAGACCATGCACTGGCCGGTGGGTAGGTCGTCGGCTTGGACGGCTTTGACGTGGCTAACTGATAAAAGCGGTAGATACCCTGTACATCGGTGACCGTAGCAAGGGTAATCACATCAAAGGCTAATATCATATTAGTACCCCCCCCCCGACAGAGAATCTTCGGGAGCCGGCGTCCACGGTGTTGCCTCTGTGCCGAGTTCAAGTTTTAGCTTAGAAAAATAAATCGTGGTTTTGGCATTGATATAAGGAAGCAGCTGAGTGTATCCATCAGATCCAGAAACAACTAAAACCTTGATATACTTCCACTCCTCGTCAATATCTACTTTATTTCCAGATGCCCCATATCCAAACCGCACCGTTAATTTTGTTGGCGCAGCGGATCGTACGTAACCGCTAAATACATATGTTGTATGTGGTAGACAATCTTTCGGCATATCCATTGTTATATCGGTCCCTGCATGACCAATCCTGTTGGCAACAGCCTTTAGGCATTTACCTCCTTCATAGCCATCATCGTCGATCGAAAGTGTATAAGCATTTTCACGCGTTCCGTAGTAACTCATTGTGTCCGGGTGAGAAAAATCAGAGTATCTTAACAAATTACGCCCTGTTGGTTTTAATTCAGCCATACTATCACGCCTCCAATTGTGCACGGTAGGTTACCGTACTTTCTTCTGTTCCCTCGCTGATCACCCGTGTAATACCGGTTGATACAGCGGACGTCTCATTATTGCGGTACCATTTGACCGCCCCAATCGCTGTGATCTCCGACTCCGTCAGCTCCTCATTGCCTTGATAGACACGAGCCCTTAAAGTCGTAGCGATACCACTGTTTTTAAAGATCTGCCCGGCTGAGGACTCGATGATCAATCGTAAAGGTTGATCCGCATCTGCCCCATCGACTCCAAATCTCGATACCGAGTAGGAGGTCGTTGACTTACCATCCGAATAATTTACGATCGTACGTGTCCATAGGTATTGACCGGCGGATACTGTCGGTATGGTCGATGACCATGTACCGCTTGGTACGGTGGTGCCACTTGTAGATACCTGGTATGTCACGGATGTGGATGTAATCGTAATCGATGTACCGTCCTTACCGTCCTCTCCCGGTATCCCTTGTTCTCCCTGCGCCCCGGTGGCTCCGTGAGTACCGATGATCACCGGCGTGGTCTTGGTCGATGATCCATTGGTGTAGGTAATCAGCTCATAGCTCCACAGATAGCGTTTAGACGTTGACGTGGTCTGTGGTGTAGTCGTCCATCCGGATGTGGATGTCGTTACGCCACTTGAAGATGCGCTAGCCAGGTAATAATTGGTAATTGACTTGATTCCATTACCGGCAGGACCGGTATCGCCGGTTTCCCCTTTGTCACCCGTCTCGCCTTTATCTCCGGTATTGCCATACACACCGATGACACGTTTAGCGCTGTCTTTGGACTGGCCATTGGTGTAAGTGATTTTTTCGTAGTTCCACAAATACTTGTTTGTGACTGTCATTGTTGGTACGCTCGTACTCCATGACGTAGGGGTCGTACTGTTGGATGTAGATACCGCATAGTACTCAGTAATAGATTGGATACCCACACCGTCAGCGCCATCCGCTCCATCCGCTCCTGTATCTCCCTTGTCGCCCTTGATCTTGCTCCACGAGTACTTGGTATGGTCCGTACTGTCAGCCTCTACAAAGTCCACATACTGACCGATATAGGTTTTGTTTGTGCTATCCGTGGTACTAAATCCACTAGATCCATCGGCACTGGTAGCGTAGGCAATATGCAGATAGCTCGTCTTGCCATCCTCTCCATTGGTACCAGGAGTGCCGTTAGCACCGTCCGAACCCTCAAACTTTGACCAGGTGTAATCAGATGGATCGTCACTGTCCTGCTCGACAAAATCCACATACGTACCGATATATTTATCCGGTAACTCTGTCATTTGCGAGGCGGCCGGGTTTTCGACCGGAGAATACTTAACATGAAAATACGATGTTCGACCGTCCTGTCCATCCGCTCCACTACGAGATACGCTGTAAGCTACAGTCTGCTCACCGTCACTGTAGGTGACTGTGGTACGTGTCCACAAAAACATACCTGGAGCCACATTCGGTACCGTATCGGACCATTGTCCGGTTGGCACCACTACGCCAGAGGTATGTGCTTGATAAACTACCGACTGAGATATGATCGTCACACTCGTACCGTCCTGTCCGTCCGAGCCATCGACTCCAAAGCGAGATACAGAGTGCTGCGTGACACTGGTACCATCACTATATGTAATGACTGTGCGTACCCATAGATACTTACCCGGTGGCACTTCCGGTACTCGGGAAAGCCACTCGCCTGTTGGGATAGCTGTGCCACTGTCGGATACCTGATAAGTGATCACTTGATTAGTAATGGTGATGGACGTTCCATCCGTCACGGCTGCCAGTGTGATTTCCGTCATGGCCCTTGTCCGCCCGTTGGCATCAACCGCCACGATTCGATACACCGCACTAGGATTTAAGCTCTCACGAGATACGCTGAGAGACGTACCGGTATAAACAAGCGCATTATTTTTGTACCAATTAACGGTAAAATTACTCGTTACGTCCTGTGACTTATCACGGACATAGGCGGTCAATACGGTATGATCTACACCTTCCGGCAGTATCAGTCCCTTACTCGATGATACGACCAACTGATAGGTCTTGTTCGCATTGATCATCTCCTGCATCTGAGTCAGTAGGTCACCGCTAATTTGGCTCTCAATTTCCGTAAAATTGTCTAAAACTGTTGAGCATTTAGTGCGGTCTGTAAAGCAGATCTCCTGCTCCACGATACGAGCTTGTAAGTAAAGCGTAGGGTTAAACTCTGCATCTTCGATGGTATAGGTATCGCCGATATTTCCATCGATATACCCCTCGATGTCATACGAGTTCTTTGGAACACAATTTTTCTTTAACTCGGCCAATGCCTGGCCATAGAGCATATTGACGTTGTCTGTGTCGTAGGACCACATATAAGCGATCCAACGATCGTTATCGGCTCCCATAGCGAGACTTGGGAAACGCTCTCTGGACTGCATGGCCCGGATATCCCGTCCATTGGCTTCATGCCAAAATTCCAAATTACCGTCAGCGTCATACTCTTTTTTGTCGCCCAAGCTTGTTAAAGTCAGACCATCTGTTCCGGTTGGCCGAATAGCTGTATAAAGCTCCGTGATGTCAGAGGTTTTGGTAATACCCTCAATGCCCTGACCATATCGGATGATCGTACCGCTCTTATCTTCCCCAATTCCCTGATAGCTTTCAGAGTGTTTGCGATAGATATTGAGTGTAATCTGCTTAAGACTGTAATCATCGTTTAACTCCGTGATAAATTCAAGCTCGGCATCAAACGCATTGGCCGTACTAAAGAGCCTGGCTAAGATGGTTTCCTGGCCTGTCCATTCATGCGAGATCCGTTTATCGCTGACCTCGTTTACACCGATCACAAACGTATTTTCAAATTGATAATGCTGGATGTATTGCACAATGCTTAATGAGCTTCCGCTAAAACCATCGACTGTTTCATTAGTCAGCTCCAATGTCAGGCCATATGCCTGCATATAGATCTCATGTTCCGACTTTTCCACGTGCACGATCGTGCAGTAGTAATCATGGTTTTTGTATCTAAATGAGCAGTGATTACCCTCGACGATAAACTGTGCATCGTCATGATCGGCTAAAGTACGTAGCTCAAAGGTGTACTGGGATCCCTGTAAATAGGTGTGTAGTACTTCATCCCAATAAGGCGCACATTTATCCACGCTGTTATCTAAAAAAGCGCAGACGGTATCATCTGCGCTTAATATAGCGATTCTTACATTTTCCATTATAGCCAGGCCTCCCTAATGCGTACCGTGAGGGATGGATCTTGCGTCACCCACGAGCTCATGTAAAAGCGCACCTTAGATTCACCCGGTGGCGCTTTAAAGTACTGGGTTCCTACAATCTCATCTTCCTGTTTTGGCATATCGTTAACGTAGATCTTAGCATACTCACCGTCAATCGTAACGGTCGATCCCGCACTGTATCTGTTTGGTACGTCCCGCCATTTTTCCACGTTAAGCTTTTGGAAATTAAAGACGTCAAATCCAAAGTAGGTCAGCAGTTGGTTGCCGCTACGGTTGCCCCATTGCTTACAAGCAATCTGGATCTTTTTGCATACCATATTCTCAACCTCGGGGATGTTGTACGATGGATAGCCACCCCAATAGAAAAATTGGATTTTTGACCCCTCTTTTTTGATATCACAGTGGCCCCAATCCCAGTACCACGGATTTTGCGCCTGTAGGTGACTGGTCGTGTACTCATACATTTTTACAACTTTTCCCGCCATCTTATCTGTCGGCTTGGCATCCGGATTGTGGACAACTAGATCATAGTAGGCAGTATTACCGGAGACATCGCCCTTGTGCCAGTTAACGCCACAGATGAGCTCGTCGTCCTCCGTTAAAAAAGATATAGACATCTCTCCAGTTTGGCCCATCAGACCGGCGTAAAAAATCAAATGGAAATAGGCGTAAAAGTTTTTACACCCCGCCTCACCCTCTGAGTCAACCGGTATCGTGACAGTACGCAGTCCGCCGTTTGCATCGCCTTTTAAAGTACCCGGTGTACCTAACGTCAAAAACTGTTTGCTGAACCAGGTCTTGGTCGTCAAAGTACCGTCCGTACCGTACAGTGGATGCATGGCGTCATGACCACCGACATCATCTGGAGCGTTAATAAAGTCAGAGAGATGTAGCAGGGTTTCATTCTGCTTGTACGTCTCCCCATCGACCTCCTCACGCTTTCCAAATTCCATGACTCCGGATTCGGCCACGATTCCGATGTATCCATTGTCCTGTCGATTGATGATTTCATAATCAATACAGGCGGGCATAGATCCGTCGTTATCGATGGTTGCCTCCAGGATGCCCTCGTCATTACGGGTAACCGTAAACTCTTTTAGCGTTGTCGCATATTTTCGGGGGTCCGGGCAATAGATCTCAAACTCACTGACTACCGCATTGATCCCCGGATCAGGCGTTTCGTTGCCAACTTTCGTACCGATAAAGTACTTGTCCGTCTCATCGGCAAATATGATCTGCACCTGTTCGGCAGACAAGATCTGATTCAGCTTATTGTAGGCTGCCCTAAAGGCAGCGTTGTCTTTGGCAATCAGCTGATAACCAACGGTAATGGTACGGGGTGGATAGGTCTTGCCATAATAGACAGACCCATCAATTCCCGTGATCTCCTTTTCCTGGACTTCTGATTCCATCAGTTCACGTCCCGATACATAGAGGGTTTGATAGCCAGGAATCTCGTCCTCTAAGTACACGCCGTTATACTTCATGGCCTCTGCCGGCAGCGCTTTGCTACCGCTCTGGCCTGTTGTCGTATCTACAAAGTTGTACATGACTATCTAACCCCCTTTATACGATCTTTTATTTTGGCCCTGGCAGAGCCCTCTTTATCAAAGTCATCATATGTGGCTTTGGCAAATTCACGTCCGTTAACGTCCAATGGTACCTCGATGGTGTAATGCACATCATGGTAATAACTGTAGTCATCACTCAAAGAGGCGTTGATACCGGCAAAAGCCATTTTTGGATTGGACAATTGCGGTATATCAAACAAACCATATGCCGCTTTATGCACCTTACTGTACATACCCTCGATACCGTTGACCAAACCTTGACCAATCCACATACCGTTTTTGGCCATAACTTTTGATGGTGATCCGATACGTGCTTTAGCCTGGATGGCCTCATCAGCAGCTGCCGCTAACTGCGCTGCTACCGCTCGGACTGTGCCCAACTGAGATCGCATACCGTTGGCCAATCCGATACCAATATAAGCACCGGAGGTATAGGCTGCGGACTGTGCGCTGTTGAGGACACTGATCATCGAGCTGACTGCGCTTTGTGCGATTGTCGGCAACTGTTTAAGACCGGACTGTACACTCTTTGTAAAGTTAGATCCAATCGCTTTTCCTGCGCTCTCAGCCTCGCTCTGTGCCTCTCTAAATGAGCTGACAAGCGATTGCATTGCCGAACTGCCTACTGAGCCAAGAGAGCTCAATGCGGAGCTGACAGAGCTTGCTACGCTTGTCAATCCACTGATAGCCGACTGCGCCGACTGTGCACCGGATGCAAGACCGGCAAACGCGGCCACCGCTCCTGTGATCACAAGCATATAGCCGGTAAATACGGCCGTAGCCTGTTGCACAGAGGCGTTAAGCATAGCCATCGACATCGTAAACGTCATAGCGCTCACTGTGGATGCGGCCAATGTGGTAAACGCCGTCATAGCATTATCCGCAAACGTCTGGATCTGCTCACTAACCGTGGTCAGCTGAGGACCCAACTGCGGTATGGACTCTGTCAACGGCGTAATCGCTGCGTTGATTGTCGTCAGCGCGGTTGCTGCAACAGTACCACTCTTGCTGACCTGTTTGATCCCGTCAGCAAACTGTTTCATTCCGTTCCCAGCCTCAGCAAGTCCTCCGGACAAAGCTGTTACGCCCCCAAGAGCCAATACAACGGCTCCCACGGATGCTGCCATATCAAATAAGTTAAGTTTAGTAATGCGCTCTACACCTTTTGACAGCTCGTTAAAGCCTTTACCGGCGTTGAGTGCTGCGTCACCTATCGAGTCGATAATATTAGCCAACGAGTCTAGTACGCCGCTGATCGCATTACCTATGGAGTCTATGATCTTGGACATACCGTCCGTGACAGAGGTAACTACATCGCTAATGGCCGTACCAAGAGAAGTAACGACTTCTGATATGCCCTCACAGGCTGTTTTGACGGCGTTTCCGACCGATTCAAAAATGCCCGGTAGCAAACTCAACCCTGTAATAATGCCATTGACCACTGTCTGCACGATCGGTGCGATTGAACTGATCACGTTGGCTACACCGTTTAAAACCATCTGTAGCCCCTCACCCTGTGATCCAACTAAGGCAAGTGCTGCGCCAAACATTAAGGCCGCTGCTCCAATAGCCAACCATGTAGTTGGTGGGATCATGGCCAACGCACTACCTAACCCTCTCAAGGCAATAGCGATGCCCTCACCAATACCTTTGGCTAGAGTAGCCAGTGCGGTACCTAACGACTCGATCACTGGCGCTAAGCCCTCCAATACAGACTTGATCGCCGTACCGATGGACTCAATAACTGTGCCTACACCCTCTAAGGCAGACTTGATACCCTCACCAATACCTTTGGCTGCATCGGCAATGGCAGTCCCTACGGATTTAAATACATCCCCAACACCCTCTAAGGCTGTCTTTATGGATGTACCAACCGACTCAATGACACTGCCTACACCTTCCCACTTGGCCTTAATCTCGCTCGATATGTTTTTCAAATTTTTTGTTTCGACCGGGTCAACTTGAGGCGTCTGTGATGGCTCCTTTGGGTCCCCGCCACCTTTTATCTTTTTGTAAAGATCTTTGACAGTCTTTAAAGCGGACTTGGCGTTGCTTGTAAAATCTTTAATTTTTGACGTGGCCGACGATACAACCTTATATCCTGCATAGGCAGTAAAAAGGCCGGCTATCGCACCAGCAAAAGTATTGATCGTACCCTCGTCTAAACCAGCTATAAAATCCGCAATCTTATCGACCGCGATGCTTACTTGATCCACAATCTCGCCGAAGGCATGTGCAAACGTCTCTATGATGCCACTGTTAGATACGGCAGTCACCACATTGTTGATTGCATCCTTACATGAGTTTAGTGCCTCTTTAGCCGAATCTATTGCTCCTGTTTCCTTAAAGGCGTTCCAGGCATTTGTGACAATCGTTTTGAGGGTGTTAAATCCGCCCTTTATGTCCTCAACAACACCCATGATGCCATCGCTCAAAGCTGTAACATCAACTTGACCAAGCAAATCAATCAAACCACTTACGGCCTCGATGCCTACCTGATCTAATGCCTTCCATGCGGGCTGTAGCTTATTGGACATGGTTTCCATTAAACCGTCCATTGCCTGCTCTGTGGATTTATAGGATGTTGCCAGTTTAGTAAAGGCATCATTGGTACCTACTTTGCTGATCGCATCGAAGAAATCCTCAGTTTTTACTGTTCCTTCCTGGACATCGGCGACTAACTGAGATGTGGTTTTACCCATCTCTTTAGCTACCGCAGCGATACCCGCCGGTGTTTGCTCTAGCATAAGCTTAAAATCCATCCACTGTACATACGGCTTGGCTGCCATCTGTGTGGCCTGTTGGCTAAGAGTTTTCATCGCCTGTGTCGGATTTTCCGCTGCAGCTGCAAGACCGCCAAAACCTTTTACTAGCTGTGTACAGTTTTTCGTTCCTACCGCGGCCAATTGGCTGTAAGTAGTAGCCATGTCCGAAGCACTATAGATAGACTGCTCGGCAAACTTTTGTAATTCAGCCTGTATGCTGGCGATATCACCTGAACTTTTCCCCAACATCTCCATGTTGCCCTGGAAAACCTTCCAGGATACATTGGAGGCATTCATCTCTCCGATAAGATTACTAAAACCATTTGTGAGCGAAGAAAAAGCTTGAGACCCGATACCCGTAAGGACACCAAATCCCAAGCCACTTTTTACTCGATCTGACAGGCTTTGGCATGTTTGCTCGGCCTGTTTCATCGTGGAGGTAAAGCCTTTATCGACTGCGGATAATATGGCCTTGACTGTGTAACTATCCATTTGTTATACCTCCTGTTTTTTTATTTACGTAGTAATCACGCAAACGAGTAATTGTAGCAGGCTCATCTTTTTCAGACTTACCTTCGTTAAGAACCCTTTTAATCTCTTTTTTGTAGTTAAAGAAATCCTCAAAGTTTTTGTATCTCGGTCTTGCCCGTTTGCCTTTTCCTTTTTCGGCTTTGACAGCGAAATTAAGAAAAGCTTGCCAATGCGCCCATCTCTCTTTGTCAATCTGAGCTAATTCGACTGACTTCATGAGTAGTCGATACTCTTTTAACGTCAAATTATCCACTTGGTCGAGACTAGTAAAACCTAGATACCGAAAACAATTGAGTGCAATCTCTTCATATAAGGCATTCCAGTCTACTGGTTCTTCGCGTCTCGTTTTGCTTTTTCTTCTTCCAGCTTGTGAACTGTCTTCTTTGTACAGTTCGACGTCTTGAAAAAATCAATCACCTGCTCAAATAGGGCGTCGATATCTGTGCTTTCATCTTCCAAATAGCCATTGATGATACTTTCTGTCGCTTTCGGATTGCCGTCCGCCATCAACACCAATGCATCTCGTAAAGCGAGCACATCACCGTCCATGATGCCTCCCACCATTAACTGCAGACCTACGTCTACCCGGATTCCTTCATTGACCATAAATTGAGTTTTATTGGCCTTAGTCATAAAACCAATACCAGCTCTAAAGCTGTAAACTTTATCCTTAATCGTTAATTCCATCGTTTGCATGATTCTTTCCTCCTATACAAAAATAAAGGGCCTTTCCAGGCCCGCTTATACTATTTATGCGCTTTCTTTGGCTGTGTCTTTAAACACGTAAGATGCAAGCTCTTGCTGCTCATCTGTTACTGTTGCATAACCCGTAGCGCCTGTTCCGTTAGGCCCATAGGTCATACTAATTTCTGTGGCGTCCTCTGCACTGGAGCTAAGAGTTAACTCAGTAACAAATCCTTGGTAATATGTGGCTTTGAATTTTCCGGCATTGTCCGTAGATCCTTCTTCGTCAAGGTTAACTTCCCATAGCTCTACCACACTTCCGTCGATTACAGCCTGTTTGATCTTGTCAATCATATCGTCACCTTTGGCCATAACTGAGGTTAAAGAGATTTCCGTTTCAACGGCACCCGGTGTACGGATAGGCCCGCTTTTCGTTTGCGTTACATCTGCATCTCTGGATAAGCTATTTTCGTTTTCCGTCGAGAAAGCGATGGATTTCGCATCTTTTGTTGCCGCATCGGCCAGCATTCTGTATAAATAGATAATTCGTTTACCCTGTACTGCCTCAAGTGTTTCCGCAAAGCGCTGTAGATCAAAAGGACGCAATTTCAGGGTTTTAAAATCTAACTTCTTCATTTTCGTTCCTCCTTAGAAACCTGTAAGTTTAAAACTAAAATCAATAACACCATGCAATAAAGGAGTCTCTGTCGTATCGTCATTTAAGATTCGCTGATCACTATAGTTCAAATTCCATTTATAGGATCTTGTCTTTGTGATCTTAAACGCTACTCGCTTTATATCAAGCAACATCTTGGATACCGTACCCCTTTGACGGATGTTGTTATGCCAAACGTGTATCGTCTGACTGACATCGGCCAATATCGCAGTTTTATAACCAAAATCATCAGTGATCTGGTTATCCGCCAAATATATAAAAGGGTATGGCGTATCTTTTGGCGGCAACGCACCGTCATAAACGTCATACCCTAGTTTTTTTAATTCGACCAACAAGGCCGAGAACAGTTCCTGTTGTGGGTCCATCATTTCACCAACTTTTCCATATCGGATTTAAATTTCTTACCGACTTCTTGCAGAGCGGGTCTCATATAAGGTTGTGCTTCCATAAAGCGCGTACCGTACTCTACATAGCCGGCATAGTTTACTGTCGCTTCGCTTTCTGCCGTCAAGCCGGAATCTTTGATTTCAAGCATGATACTTCTTTTCAAAACACCGGTATCAACAGGAGCTTTCCCCTGCGCACTTTGCTGTAGGCGAGATCCATTTTTCTTGATGACCGTTTTGACGGCCTCTTTCTTCATATTGTCCTGTAACTTGGCTGTCAGCTTTTCCATACCCACTAATGAGATTCCTTTAGACATCATTGCACCTCCGAAACAACAAAGGACTGTTTGACTCTGAGTCGTCTTGTACGATCCACCCGATAGACCTTGTCGCCAATACGGATATTGTCAAAGGTCTGGTCAAAGTGATTTTGGATTGTTAAGGTCAAAGAGCCCTGTCGGATATCACCGTAAACAAGCTTCATGGTCTCGGTCTGCGTATCCATGACCGAAGCCATGACCATTTTTTCGGATACTGAGTCAGCTCCGTAATTTCCTGTTGACTCATCGTACTCACCTTGCGTCAAACGCCGGAAATAGATAGGTGTATCGTATCTCATAAAAAGCGTATCCTACCTTTTGACTCGTCAACTTGTTTGTCTCGCCATGCTTGGATGTCGTCTGTAAAATCGGCAAAGTCATTATCCTTAAAAGACCACGACTCCCCCTCTACAGAGTGTGAGGTAGCGCCCTCTGAGCCAATACGGTTGTATCGCCTGACAGCAATCTCGACCTCGATATACTCTAACTCCTGCGGCACAACATCAACGCCCAAGAGAGCCTTTAAACGGCTCTCTGTAAGCGTAACAATCGTACTCAACTGAGTGGAGTCCTCAATCAGCCCAAGCATGGATTTAATATCGTCAATCACTGCCATACGATATCACTCCTTACTCGGCAAATGTGGCTTTGGCAAAGTTAAAGGTTACTACAGACTCACCATCAACGATGACCTCAAAAGTATCGGTTTTAGTCACTCTAAAAACGTTCATGGCTTCCCATGCTATGTCTTTTTTCGTTTCCTCGCCGTTTTTCTTAAAGGTCATTTTGGTACCGGTCTTTGTGAGTTTGAACGGGAAGAAATAGCCTTCCTGTTCGGCCGGTACGGCCTCGTTGAACTGTGTATAATCGGTCACGTGCTTTAAGGTACCGGTTACCGTACCATCAGCAAGTACCTTAACATCTTCCCCGATCAGCGAACTAATTCGCTTGCCATATAGGGTCTGACCCTGAGTCGGGACTGTTAATACGTCAGACCCAATTATTCCCCCGAGATTGTACCTACGATAACGCCATCCAGTAATTCTGGGAAGAATACAACACCGGTCATGGCCAATGTCTCAACAGTGGCATTAGAACCTACTACATAGTGCGTCATGCCGACCATGCCAGTAGAATCACCGGTCAAATTGAAAGACTGTGCAACATCACCGGAAGATGCAGGTACGTAAGCACCGTTTAAGTTTTCTTTTGCGGTGGCGATCAGTTTACCTTTTGTCAAAGATGGTGTAACGACTACAGTACCCAATCCTAAGAAATCCTCAATGTAAGACATACCGAAAGCAGTCTGTAAAGTGATTGGGGCTGTGCCTAAGTAGTCAGCTACATCATCACTGGACACGAAGTAGATTGGTGTAGCGTCCTGATCAACATAGAATTTTTTCAAGGCTCCCCACGCGGCACTTAATGTGGTCTGTAGGTTTGTTCCAGATGCTGTACCTGTACCGGTAGCTAGTAAATCATAGAAGTCCTTTTTGATTCCGCCCTGGATACCGGATAACAGCTTTTCATCTGTTTTGTTGACAGCCAAAGAACGTCCAGAACGCTGAATAGCCTCAGCAGTTGTAGCCTTACGGAACTTCTTCAAGGTCAGATCAATAGTTTTAGCAACTTTCTGATTGATCTTAGTCAGGTTGATCGTTTCACCTTCAGCGACCTGTGCAGGTGTACTTTCCTGTGTCATTTTGTAGATCTTAATAGACGTACCGTTGGCCATTGGAATCATTTCTGTGATTCCTAAGACTTGCTGCAGCTCTGTGATGTTGGATGCCAAACGACTTGCAAAGTCAATTGAAATAGCTGGTTCCAAATCTGTTGTAATAATTGTGTTAGTTGGTGCAGCAAAGCGCTGCAAGTTAAATTTACGTAATTGGCGTTTCAAATATCTCATTTTCTTTTCCTCCTATTGTTGTGTTCTGAATAGATCCATATTTTCGTTGATCAAGCGTTGACGTTCACGTCTGTCTTTAATGGCTAGAATTTCTTCTTTTGTGATTTTTTTGTTTGTGCTTCCAGCAGTTGGAGCTTTACCCTTTAAGCGTTCAGCCACGGCATCCTGTACTGCTTTTTCGAAAGCTGCTGCAAAGGAATCCACTGCATTTTTAGTAGCTTCGGCATCGGTACTGATTAGATTTTTGATCAGATCATCGCTGACATTGATGTGTCTGTCGGCTAATAGCCCTCTTGCCGTTTTGGCCATCTCACCAAGCGCTCTCTCATTTTTAAGGGCGGCGAGTTCTTTCTGCATTTCCTTAAATTCATGAGCTCGTTTTTCCTCGTCGGACATAGTTCGCAGACGTTCAGCCTCACTTTTTTCTTTTTCCTCTTTGTCTCGCTTTTTGTTGACTTCGGCGGCTTTGCGTCGCAAGGCCCTCTGCATGTCTTCCTCTGTGTATTTTGGAGTTTTGCTATCATCCTGTGGCTCATTTTGACCGTTGTCCTGATCGTCATCGGCTGGGTCATTTCCTGTATTAGGATCTCCACCATCTCCACCGTCATCGGCAAAACGCTGCAGATCAAAAGGTCTGCGCAAAGCAAAATTGTAAAATTTGGTTCTATTCGTTTTAGTCATGGTTTTTCCTCCTTGTTTATGGTCGTGAATAGATGCGACACAGGCTTGATATTAAGGACCTCAAGCTTAAGGTCACCACGTAGCTTTTATAGCCTTCCACGTCTAGGCATAAAAAAAGACCCGGCTACATATCGCTCAGGTCGTGTTTTATAAATTTCGGTAGTTTCCGGTAAGGTGGATCTTTCACCCTGATCAGCTCCTTTTTCTTTTTGCCACAAAAAATGCAGGTACGTACTCTAATTTCCGTCCTGCACTGATTGTCCCTATCAAAAAATATTTTTTGGACGTTCTCCGTCCATTTATGACTACACATTTTTTTAGTCCCTTTGAAATTTAATTAAATTACCAGTCAGTCACAGATACGTAATCCGAATACTGAACCTCCACGCCTCTCACGCCGATCCGGAAAATATCGATTGAGCTACCGGCCCAGTCATCAACATTTTTGATCCTTGCTTTTGGTGGATCCTCATACTCATACACCTCTGATGACGATAGCTGTAAAGCACTCATCAACGTATCAAACAAAGTGGATATAGCACTGCAGACAATGTCCTTACCAGGCTCTGCGTATTGCGCATGGCCGGCTATCGTGATTTCGCAATCATCATCGGTCTGATGGATACTGATATGGATCATAAGCATCCTGCCTCTTTCCAGGCTTCGTAAAGTTGAGGGCCTTTCCAGGCTATCCAGTCCGTCATTTCTTCGTTCATTGACCAGGCCTCTTCTTTTTTGCTATTGTACCCAAGACCGGACTCAAATAAAAAAGCATGAGTGATTTCGTGACGTAGCACTTGCTTTTGCGCCGGTTCAATGGCGTCTTCTTTTGTCCAGTTACCAAAATCAGATATGACTATGTCCTTTGTGTATGGGCAGCAAAAGCCGGCTTGGGATTCTTCGTCGCATAGATCAGGGTCGTCATAAGGCATTATTACGATCCTGTAATCAACACCTAGAATGTTTACTTTGTTTTTAATCATGTTAACCTCCAATCAGGCATAAAAAAAGCCACCCTATGGGTGGTCAAAATAATTACTGTCCTAAGCTAAAAGCCCATTTCTTTAATTTTCGATATGCTTGCATAACGTCTTCAGGGATGTTACTAAAATCCTCATTAAATATTTCCTTCTTATAGGGCATAACTATACTACATAGTTCTTCTATTTTTTTCGGATATTCTCTTAATACCATATAGCTACCCCTTTCTCTCTTTTGTTTTATATTCGGCCTCGACTTCATCGAATCGACCGAATAATATGTTTTTATTAGCATAGTTACTAATACCATATATATCATAGCCTTCTGCTACAACGGAATCAAGAAATTTCTTTGCCTTTTTACATGAATATCGAATGTAATCCTCATAATTTTCATCAGTTATTTTTGAATTGTTTTCTTCAAAAATTTCTGCTTGCTTCTTATGTACCATCTCATGAAATATTACATCCGAAACTTTATGTTTCCTTGATGGCTTACTCGACGTATTCTTGCTTAAAATATCGGTGGAATAAAATACCGTGTTTTTTATAGCATCGAATTTCCCAAGGGCTGTCGGAATTTCGGATGGATTATAAATGACATAAGTCAATTTCTTGTTATTTATACCCAGGCTTTTCATAGCTTCCTTTGATTGACTGACCATTTTATGCAAGGATCTAGGTTTTATTTTAGCGCCACTAGAGAGGTAAACATCATCTTCAATATAGGTAACTACCTTTTTGGTATTCAAAATCTGCTTAGAATCGTATTCGAATTTTTGAATCTCTTCGCCTTTTACTATTTTACGATAAAATTGTTGATGTACCGCATTTTTCCATTCATCCCAAGTAAGGCCATGATCCTTGTAGCTGTTCAGCCACGCCTCGTATTCTTCATCATCCATATACGCCGACGTGCTGCATCTGCAATGGGGGTGCATAGGTGGCATGTTAACCCCAGCATTAGCTTTCTCAACCTTAAAATGGTGTCCGTCAATTTTACGACACACCTCACAAGCGGTGCCCAATGCTAAAAAAGTGTACTCATCAAAGCCGTTACGTTTAAAAGACTGCATCTGTGCCTCTGTCTGTACTCTAGCCATCTCGGTCACAAGTAAGCGATTAGCCTGGCTTTTTGTGACATCGAAGATCTTACGGATCTGGGGGATAAAATCTCTAGGATGCCTACCAGCTATCAGGGCATTTTGTAAGATTGTAGATAGCTGGCTCCTTAAAGACGCCTGTTCGGCCCATATGCGATCACTAAAAGTCGCGTTGTGAAAAGATGCGTTCACAATCGCTTTGGCAAATTCCTTATTGTTCTGGATAGACTTACCTAAGATACCGGCCTGCCTTTCGATCTCTGCCAATGTTCGGCCTTCCAGTTGCTCAGTCATAAACTTCTCAATCTCGTCAGACCCCGCACAAAGTTCAAGACCAATCTGTGCTTTTAGAAGTTCCAGGCGATTGACCTTCATGGTTAAGTTATAGATACGCATTTCTTCATTAGCCTGATCTGAGAAGTCTTTTTCTTTTACATACTTCTTAGCTTTCTCAGCGTAGGCCTCTATATCAAGTTTATTCGCTCTTCTTTTGGCCTCGGCCATGCTGATTCCCTCTTTATTAGCATATTTAGCATAAAAAGAGTAGATTTGATCACTGACCTCGGAAAGCATATTCTTGTAGATCCGTTCCAGATTCTTTCTGTACTCTCTTTCGTCCGTGATGTTGTGCTTCCTTTGCTCTTCTTCGCGCTCTCTCCAGTAGTCCTCGCTATTCTTCGGCATCTACTTCATCCCCCGGCGAATGATTTTTTTGCCCATCCGTAGGCTCAAAATACTGAGCAATGACCTCATCAGTGTTTGTCTCTGTCTCAATCTTGTCCATTTCCGCTTTTACATCATCAACAATTGACAATACGCTTAACTGTGTTTCCTGACTAACGATACCACTCAACTGCTGTGCGATCTGCGCCTCTTCCTGTAAGTTGGCCGGGAAGTTTTGCGTAAATTTGTACTCAACCTTTAACCAGTCGTCAGCTGCCATATTGTTAATGGCATTGCTAAAGATAACCTTGTATCGGCGGTTCATCCCAGACACAAACTTACGTTCTTTCGTTTTGGCCAAGTTGGACATGGACAGCAATTTATACTTGAGAGCGATACCGCTCGACGTACCAAAATTCTCGTCGTTGATATTGGCCACCATCGAGTTTTGAAAGATCAGCCTTTCCAAGCGGTTGATCAAGTTTTCCTGCGTGGTGTCGGCGTTAGGCTTGTCCAAAAAGTCCACCTCTACACCAGACAGATCGTCTTTTTCCAGATTGATGATGCGGTGATCTCGCACACTTTTCAGTTCTTCCTCGCTCAGCTTTGGTCCTAAGATTTTGAGGTAAGCATCAGCAAAGTAATCCACATCATTGGCTTTTTCCGATATGGCCTTGTTGTAGGCGTTGATCATGGAGTAGCACGGTTCGAAAATCGACATACGTTCTTCATTTTCGATAAATTCTGTAGCTGGGATATCGCTAAAGCCATGCACTTTTTCTTCAGTAAAGTGGTAATTTCCATTGTCTGTAAAAAAGTAGATTTTAGATGAATCTCTTACCTCACCGTGTGTAAATCCCTCAGAATCTACTTTATAGCTTACAAAATATCTAGGATTCTGCTGCACGGTCTCGTCATACACCATAAACCCCTCTAACGGGTTTAGGTACATAATGGCAACTTGGCTACTCTCATCGTTGTAATAGACCTCGTACCCCTTACCGTAGATACTACAGATTCTTGCCAATTCAGCGTTGTTGTCGTCCTGGTCATTGTACTGATCCAGTAAGTTAAGGTACTCGGCCACTCGCTCATCTTGCGAGTTAACCTTGATTGGTACGCCAATAAAAAAACCGATCATGGTGTCAACAATGTACTTGGCAAAGTTGACCACGATTCGGTTATCTGGCTTATAGTTTTCTTTGTCCTCTTGATGCAAAATCGGATAGTCACCGATATACGCTTTTCGCAGCGTTTCATAGCGTGTTTCACACAGCTTTTTGTGTTCAGCGATCAAATCCTGCAGCACCGCTATGCTCATCTCTTTATCATCCGGTAGGGTGATGAGCTCGTCCGGTTGGATGTAGCTATTGAGCTTGTCCATACTAGATACCTCCTGTCAATATATTCAGCCTTGCTTTCGGCTTTCTCTCTTCCTCGATCGAGTACCTTAGCATGGCCATTGCATCGTCAAAAAAGTTGACAGGCTCATCCAAATACTCGTTAGTTTTCTCGTTCTTTTTCCATTTCCACTGCTGGATCTCTTTGATCGTATTCACACAGCTTGGATGGATGTGAATCTTGTGTAGTTTCAGATAGTCGATTTGAGCCCGTACACTGTTAGGCTCCTTTTTAACACCTCTTGCCTTGTATCCAGCCTTGCGCCACATTTTGATGCGGTCCGGTTCTGCGGAATCACACCACATCGTCAAAGACTTGTTAAAGCCTCGCTTATCGGCCAGCTCTATCAGCTCGCCTGTATCCTTCTCAAATTCGTAGATTTCTCGGCACAGATAAAGCTCTCCATCTTTAAAACCAACCTCACCGATACAATCGGCGTGGTTGTAACCGAAGTCTTGCGAATTGACCATGTAATCAAATCGCTCCGGCGAGGTGTCAAAGTCCTCGATCACATAATTGGTCAAGATCAATCCTCCGACCTCTCCCCACTCGCCAAGTCCGTAAATACGGTATCCGTCCGGATCAACCTCTTTACGTCGCTCCATACGCCGATAATAGGCATCATCGATAAAGCGGTTATCCTTGTAGGTCGAATGATGCGTAAAGACATCCGAATCGGCACGATCGAAAAAGTGCTTTTTGATCCAATGGCTTGAGCTTACCGGGTTAAAGGTCAATCGGATTTGATAAAACTGTCCTTTTGGCAGCTCTCCACGTAAACGGTCATCGATGATCTCAAAATCGCTTTGCGTAAGTTCTGTCGCTTCCTCGATCCATACGTCTGTTAGCTTGCCTCGTTTTACAGCAATGGACTTTAGTTTTTCTCGTTGCTTTTCATCATTCACGCCACGAAAAAATATCTGATTGTGGTTAGCAATACACTCTAATCGCATATCGCTCGAATTGATGTACCAGTACTTTTTGTAGCTCTCTCCAAACATACGAAAAATAGCACCCTGTAGTTCGGCAAAGGTGCTGTCTCGATTGGTAACGTCTGATTTTCGGACACATAGCAAATTACGGCCTGGATCAGACATCAGACGTAGGATGTAGTGCTGGGCGGTGTCAACGGACTTGCCGGAACCGGCAGACCCTTTCATGACGATATAGCGCTTTTGGCTTTGGTCCGGATCTTTAAAAATCCGATTAGCCTTAATCGTCAGATCCATAGTCCACCTTGATATTCAGCGTCATATCACCGTCTAGGGTTAAGCCGTCTTTAAACATCCCGTACCGTTTGCCCAGTAACTCAGCCGCCCGGATACGGTCTTTTTCTTCCGGGTGCTTTTCAACAACAACTTGGTATCCATCGCCGTTAAGTTTTAACACCTCTGATTTTGAATTACCACGCATCACCGAAGTGAGGTACTCCTCGACCTCTTTGATATCAGCCGTGTTTTGATCATGGATCTCAGCTTGCTTTTTTTGGATGTACTCTCTTACATCCGGCCTTTTTAGCAGCTTGGATGCGTTGGATCTAGCTGTCATATCTGCCTTGCATGTCTTGTAAACACGTTTATAAGCAGCGCTGGCATTGAGCTCTTTGTCTTTTAAATACTCTTCGCAAAACAGCATCATCTTTTCGGTCATGGTTTACCTCCTTTCCGCCATGCCTGGTGCTGACTCGACCGCCAAAGATAGGAGAGATAGAAAGAAGGCGTCGGTCAGCTGTTGGCATCAAAAAAGGCCGACTAATAAGCCGGCCAATTTTTTAAGAGTGTGTCGAAAATGTAGACCTTTTTATTGCACCGCCAAGTGTATATAACAGTAAGCGCTATAAATTGATGAATTTTAAGGCCAGGACGAAAAAAGAAACACTACCACATGATCGCTTTTTTATCTTACTTTTCGACACTATCACTTTAACACACTTGACAGCGTAGTTTACTACGCAGTGATACGTTTTATCAAAACAATCATGCTTTGATACGGGTTTTCGTAGTGATAATCAATAGATAATCGCTTGTACGATACTCCCCGGAAAAAGGCATCAGCAAAGTCCAGCTCTTGCCTTGTGCAGACAAGTTTGAGTTTGGTGTAGTAGTCATCCGCTTCTTTCCGACGATCCACAAACTTATCGCGCTCTTTTATGAGCTCAGCCTCGTCTGTCATCAATCCAAGCACTAAGGATGACTTATCTGCGTGGCTCTGGACTTTTGGTAAGTCGCCATGCCCCTGAGGGCAAGAGGGCTCCGATATGGTCCGGATCTCCTCATGCACTCTTTTCAGGTCGAGATCAATCCCCTGGATGATCTTTTGATATCGTCTCAGGCTCTTGATCTCATGCAGTATGTACTTTGCTTTATCGTCTGTCATTGGTTACCTCCTACGACGGCGGTCAATCTTTTCTCTGTATCCTCGTATTTTTTCGAGCGTTTCGGTCAGGTGATCGATCTTGGTTTGTTGCCCAAGGCATTTACTTTTGAGCGCTTTATACTCATCGACAAGTTGGTAATGCTCATCGACTAACCGCCTCAAGTCCTCCGCCTGGTTTTTGACGTAGCTTGATTTACGGCTATTGCGCTCTAACAGCTCGATGCAGTCCAGATAATGGCCTTTATTCATTTTTGCGGCCTCCCTTAGTGATTGTTTGGATCAACGTCTGCATAATGACTACGATGACAAACGCTAGAAATACAATTAAGGCTATTAAGCCTAGACCTTTAACAGTCTCAATCAACATGTCAATCATTGTTTAACCACCCCATACTTTTTGCGGTAAAATAAATAGCCTCAATCTCTTTTGCGCTCAGTACCACGCTGTTGGCGCTCTCATCGGTAACAGCGACCTGTCGGCCCTGCATATCAAAGGTAATGGTCTGATGACCAACGGCCTTAAAATAGTTTTTGACAACGCCGACGATCTTGTTACTCTTGTATCCCAGTTTGTGCCAGAGGACGGCAGGATTGTATTTCCCGCCGCTCATTTTTGGTCACCTCCGGAACTACTGCCATAAGCATTTGCGATTGCTGTCATAGCTTCCGCCAACTGCTCTAACAGGCTTTTCATCCCGAGGTTATCAGCCAACTGAAATCTGGCATCATCAAGCATCCTGTGCAGTTGGTTTCCAGATACAAACCTTTTAGCGATAGCAATCGCCACGCCTTTCTCCGGATCAAACGGCTCATCCGTGCTACATTTTGCGACGGTCTTTGTCCCGTCATCCCAAAGTATAACTGTCGCCGGTCCGTTTACGATCAGCTTTTTAGGCTGAGCTTCCTGAACTGTGAATTCCAGGCAGTTATCACCACTTTTTACTTTTAGTTCTGCCATTTTTTAGTCCTCCTTTTTATGCTGCCGGCATCATGGCGCTTTGATCGCCATATGCAAATTTAATAGTCAGATCCTGGATCAACCGCTCCACGCCTTTATTGTCCAAGTATCCATTGGTAAAGATCTCGGTGTAGCTGTTGCCGTCAAACGAGTTTTTGACAAAGCGAGCCTCAAACGGATGAGCCTTATCACCTCTTGTAAGGATCTTTGGTCCTTTGGCTTTGTACCAGACGATCAGCTCATACGGACCGTGTATTCGAAAGCGCCAAGAGGCAAGCACGGTATCGCCGAATTTACGGCAAGACTGGCTGATCGGCGTAAAGCCGACGTCTAGCTTAGGCTCCATAACCCTGCACCTCCTCATCCAGCTCGTTTAGAAGATCCAGGACAAGGTCCAACGTAGTATCGTTATCACGGATATGCTCGTTAACCACACTCCGTATGTAGCTCCTGAGAGCTGTTGACAGGTCGGTATGATAGCCGATGAGTGATACTACCTCTCTATCGGTGTTTGCCTCGTCATCGTGCCTTACGGCTCTCTTACAGAGTTTGAGGCAGTTACCATCACTGTCGATAAAGTAATTATGTTTAAGCTGTAACATTATTTGTCCTCCTTATACAGTCTCATGATTTTATACTTACGGCCCGCTCTTGCTTTTTGCCGGGTCACGATGCAGCGAAAAGATACCGGTTTGATACCTAAAAAGGCACAGCACTCTCGTGTGTTACCGATGCACAGAGGCAGGTCCGTTTTTATGTCATAAACGCCATAAATTATCATGCTTTTTAGCATCCTTTCTTTTGATCCTCGCACCCAGTAAGGGCCGACTCGCGTATGCACGTATATGCGCGTATCGTTGGTACTTGTGGGTTTGGCCGCAAAACTTAAGTAAATAGAAGGAGGTTACTGAAATCACGCAAGCCGGTCCTTACCAGGTACGAGGTTAGTGCTATTTAATCGGTGGAGCTAAACCACCACAAACAAGTATTAAAAAGATCTGCAAGATCCATAACGCCAGGATAAACAGTATGTCTTCTTTGCGGATCATAGGCTCTCATACTCCTTTTCTTTTTCGGCAATCAATTTTTTTGTTGCCTCATAAAAAGCTTTTATCGTACCCCCGCTAAGTTCCTCGTCTCTTGAAACGCTCTCGCAGGGTCCCTTTATAAACAGAAAATGGATATGGGCCTTATTGCAATGATCCAGGTCTGTCAGTAATGATTTAAGAGTCAGGATTTCTTTCCTTAAATTTTGTGCCTTGAACAAGATATCATCGGTCATTCGACGACCTCACAGTTTTCTAGGATTTCTCCTAATTTCATGTCTGTATCTGATATTCCCTTAAAATATCCTCTATGTTTCATTTCCAATAGATCACGATAATCTTTGAAATCGAGACTTTTGTTAAAGGTACAATCAAGTAAATCCTTTTCCCACCGCTTGAGTTTGATAGGCTCTTGATACTCTCTGACCAGCCAATGCATCACACTCGCTACAGCAGTCGCCGGCTCATCAAGACCCAATCTTTTTAAATCTTCGATATAGACGTCAATTATGGCCAAACCTAGGTATTCGTTATATCTTTCCTGGCCCCTATGTTTTACATACCCCATCCAACGATCCGATATCTCACGTTTGTAGTGCTCTAAATTAGTCATTCTGTTTCTCCTTTCGGTGGTTCAGGTAATGGCCGCCAGGCTACTATCTCGTTTTCCACTTTCGTTTCTAACTCATCCCACCAGTGCCATCCATCTTCTCTTATAATGGCAATTTGATCAGCATAAATTTTTTTATCCCATGTCATCGTGCTTTTATAAGATACCAATACACATCTGTCTATCTCCGGCAATCTCTCGTCCACCGGGATCCAGTCTATTTTCGGTTGACGGTGGACCATGTTGGTAACGTCAATCAAAGTACCAATGACTCCATTCAAGAAATTCTTATGTTCTCTGCTTTCCGCTTTGGCTAGCTTATATCGGTACTCATCCGTCAGATCTTCCAGGCTTTTGATCAGTTCTTTCTCGTCAATCATCGATATCACCCAAAATAACGCATAAGCAGCCTGGATACCTTTCGCTCGTAAATAGTTGGTAAATCTCCTGTTCGAGTGCATTGTCTGTTAGCCAAAATATCTCGTTAACCCCATAGGTCTTAATTCGTAAAATCAGACTTATTTCGTCGTCACCGTCAATAACGCACACGTCTTGATCTGTAATATCTATTATGTCTTTCAGTTTCATGTCTATTTCTCCTTTCGAGTTCCACTCGATTAGTTTGCTTCTTCATAAGTCTCTGCAAAAATATCCGGCTTGCAAGGATAAAATTCGCCGTTTACACCCTCGATGATGTAGTCGCCGATATCGGCTTCATGCACCCCTTCAAGCGTTCGGATAAATAGGGCTTTTTCCTCTTCCTTTTCAGGCTTGTTGTTAAAGATATTTTTTCGCTTCCGAACTGAATATTGAAATTCTGCTTTATCGCAGAAGTCCAATATTTCTGTATAGTTGTCACCGGTCCATTGCAGTGCTCTAATCACTACTGGTTTCTTTCTGTATTTCTTAATCATTTTTGTACCTTCTTCCTATAAAAACAATTGGGTTCAAATTCATACTCTAATTCGCACTTTCTGTCGATCGCCGAAAGAAACACTAAGTTATTTTCCTTGTCCACGCCCCGAATCAGTACCGTTTCGCCGTAGTCTTTAAAGTAAACTTCCTGGTCCCGTTTAAGATCGTCGATGGTGAGTGGCGGATTGTCAAAATGTTCGTCTATCAGCTCTTTAAAGCAGATAACGGCATCCACAGTCTCACCGTTCGCTTTTTCTTTTAGGATCTCTAATGCCTCCCTGCATTCTTTTTCAGTCAACATCAAACCCACTCCTTGCCACATTCTTGACATCTAAATACATCTACTTTATGCACAGGGTCATAAAACTCATATTTCAATATTCCACCACAATCAGGACAATGAATTTCAAATATTTTTCTTATTTTATTCTTTAGTTTAATCAATATTTTCATTTACTCTCCTCTTCTTAATGCTTCAATCAGCCTCTTTTGTGTTACGTCTTTTTTATTTAAGGCGTCGATCATATCCTCGTCGATCGTACCTTTAGCCATCAGATGGTAGATGGTCACTGCCCTTTGTTGACCCTGGCGGTAGATCCTAGCATTGGCCTGCTGGTACAGTTCCAGGTTCCAATTGGGGAGTGTGTACCAGATGGCGATGTTTCCTCCTTTTTGGAGATTCAGCCCATGCCCCGCCGATGCCGGATGCAGCAGCAGGATATCGATCTTGCCATCGTTCCAGGCTCGTACATCCTCCGGACCTTTGACCGTCCTTACCATTCTCCCCATCTCGGTAAAATGGTTAGTCAACCGCTCCAACTCATGTTTAAAGTAGTAAAACACCATGACCGGCTGCCCGTTGGCCGACTCGATCAGATCATCAAGTGCATCTAGCTTGTGATGGTGGATATCAACGGTCTTGTTCGATCCTGACTCCTGGTAGATCTGTCCCGATGCATACTGTAATAACTGTCCACAAAGTACACCGGCGTTGGCTGCAATAATAGCCTCATCGTCACCTAGTTCAAGCAACTTATCCCGTTTAAACTGGTCGTATCCTTTTTTCGCTTTTTTGAGATCTACCGGATAATCGATTACAGTCAACGGCGGCAGCTTGGTACAATCGCCCTGTTGGATACTCATGCAGATATCACCGATACGTTTATAGATTTCTTCTTCGGCTCCCTCCTGTAGATTCCACTCATAGACCACATAACCATTTCGCCGTCCGGGCTTTAGGAATCGTCCCCGGAAGGCAGATAAGGTCTTGCCTAGTCGCTCACCTCTGTCCATCAGATAGATCTGACTCCACAGGTCCGGTAACCCGTTGGGTGCCGGGGTTCCGGTCAGTCCGATAAACCGATCGACTAAAGGCATCATTTTTCGAAGTGCCTTGAATCGCTTGGACTGCGGATTTTTAAAGGTGGACAACTCATCAATCACAACCATGTCAAACGGCCAATCCCTCTGATACGTCTCGATAAGGTCCGCTACATTCTCTTTACCAATCAGATACAAGTCTGTAGATAGATCTACACATTTCTTTCCCTTTGCCATCGGTCCGTCAATAAGGGTGTAGCTTAGATCTTTGGTATGTTCCCACTGTTGGATCTCATCGGGCCATGTAGACTGTACGACCCGTACCGGTCCGATGATCAATACTTTTGAGACCTCGATGTACATAAGCTTTTGTATGATGGTCAATGTGCTCACCGTTTTGCCCGCTCCCATCGGCAGCAGCAGTCCACACTTTTTATGTTCCAGCCCCCATTGGATGGCCTCTTTTTGATACGGATGTGGATTAAAGATCATGTGCGTAAACTCCTTTGCTTAACCCTTTTATCAGATTATCGACACCGGCTTTGGAATCGATGATCTTTGTCCGATGACCCAGGCCCTGCAGCTGATGTAACCTGAACTGCTGGACTTTGGACACCCGACCTGTCTCCGGCTTTTTTAACTCAACAAATACGATCTGCCGATTGCCAATGACGATGCGGTCGGGTACGCCGGTCGTCCCCGGTGATACCAGTTTCCAGCAAAGCCATCCTCTGGCCTGCACCTGTTCTTTCAGATACTTTTCGATTTGTTTCTCAAGCACATCGTTTTAACCTCCTTTTTGTCTTTGGAAACAGTGGAACAGTCTCGCGCGCGCGTATATATATAACGCGTATATAGAGTACATATGTGTATATATCCCTATATATCTATATATTTACCTTTTTATATATTTCACTGTTTCCACTGTTTCCAATCTTTAACAAGTCCTTTATTTATGCCTATCTATCGTGGAAACACTTATTTGATTTACTGTTTCCATGACTGTTTCCAAGTGTTTCCAACGATTTTTTGTCACTGTTTCCAGACTGTTTCCAAAGATTTTAGTCCTTTTTGCCCTTATCTGGGCGTAATCTTGCACGTTGTTTTAGGTATACCTTTTTGTCTATCCAAACTGGGCTCTTTGTTCGCTCCCATCCTAGATGATCTAAAATGGCGTTGATTTCTCGCTGCTCCGTGTTCGGGAAATTTCCCCGAGCTCCGTTGAATACCTCGACCCATATCTCCATCAAACAGACTTTATCGCGTCGCACCGTACCTACATTTTTAGGCTCATCCAGCCATACCACACGCTGGCTTTGTGACATTTCATACCAGTTGTCCGGTAGCTTACGTTCCAGGTAGTTGTATATCTGGTCCTCTTTGACAGATCTATACGTATGGGCTTCCTGCGCTCTTAGTGCTTCCCTTGCTACATCGTTCTGCAGATATAGAGGCTCCTTGTTCTTGTATCTCACAACCGCCTCGGCCCACAGTTGATCCCGTACCGCATCGGTCAGATCATCAAAAATACTCTTTGTTGCTTTTTTTGCATCCGTTTCAATCGGCCAAAATCTACGGTTACCTGTGTAATCTCGTAAAAACTCTGCCTCATTGGTTGTACCGAAAAAGACACACTGCCTAGGATTATCCGTTACACGTTTGGCATAGGCCTTTCGGTAACGATCCTCACGTTTCGAGATAAACTGCTTTGTCTGCTCGATCTCTGACTTTCTCGTTGCTGTTAGCTCCGCCATTTCAATGATCCAGGATCCATGCAAGCTTTCATAGGCCTCTTTCCCAGACACCGTAGTAATAGAGTCACTAAACCATTTACCGCCCATTACAGACAGTATGTGGCTCTTGCCAATACCCTGCTTACCAATCAAAACGACCATATAGTCATACTTACATCCCGGTGCCATAACACGGGCCGCGGCTGCAGTAAAAGATTTACGGGTAACTTGCCTTACATACTCTGTATCCGGTGATCCCAGATAATCGATAAAGAGTCTGTCCAGTCTCTCTACACCATCCCAAGTCAAGCTGTTTAAATAGTCTCTGACCGGATGGAAAGCGTGGTTTTTATGGACATACCTAAGAGCATCCTCACACTTTCCTTTGGCTACGATGTTGTAGTCTTTTTCTAGTAGATATCGGATCCCTGCATCGTCATCATCTGTCCATGTCGGGTTGCAGACATCCAGTTTTGTCCACGGCAGATCCCCGAACTTAACCGGCTTTTGATCGAATAGATCAAGTCCACCTATACTGTCTTTCAATCTCGGATCGTGCTCTAATATGATTACGATATTGTCCGTGGTCGCCCTGTAATTGCCTTTCTTGTCGGTTTCCAAGGTCCCCAGCCATTCCGTATCGACATCGTCGAAATCGTCTGCATAATCTTTCAACGCCTCCTGCAATCGTTCCTCACCGATCTCTTGGATCGTGGCCTTGTCGGCCCCGCAGAACTCAATCATCCTCGTCCATGACGGATACTTGACCGTTGGCGTGCCTGGCTGTATATCCACATCCAGGTCGCCGAACTTGTGGATACGGACCAAGTCAAAGGCGTTGCACAACTTCCCGCTGCATGGATCGGTAGCATGATTGGAGTAGGCAAACTTGTCATCGTAGATTACAAGTCCTCCAGCCGTTGATCCAGCTACATAGGTCCATCGATCTGCATGGTCTGTTGGAGTATAGATATCCGGTATAAAGGTCTCAATGGCCTCCTGGATTGTGTAGGTTCGGCAAAATGCTCCGATCAGTCCGTCCTTTTCCAACGGATCCCCCTGTTTCTTGGCTGATCTCTGTCGAATGGTGTCCGCCCTTGAGGATCTGGGCCAAAAGCTGATATCCGTCCAGTCCGGGTACTCACTAAGGACTTTGTCCACATCCAATAGTGGTCCGGCCATACTATGGAACTCATACTGTCCGTCCTTGGATGTGGACGGCCAGAACATCATACGAGCCGGCTGATAGGTTGTATCGTCGAAGTAGTCCATATCATAGTGACTGGCTATCTTACGAGCCGCCGCCTCGTATTCGTCCGGTGTCATATCTCTCGATGTGGGTATGATCAATCGGTACTTTGGTGTTTGTGGTGTATGCTTATGCGTGGAGTACATGCAGCAGCACATATCATCCAGCATATCGACCACATCCCAGAAGTCAGCCGGTGCAAAGTCTAGGTCCAATGTGATCATGGACCGGCTCATCACACTGAGGTTGTTTCGTCGGCCATCCTTTAACTGACCGGCTACGAAGCCACCAACGTCCTTGATATCGGCCTGTTGGAGCTTGGACATACTCTTATACTCCTGTACCGTCTCCCTTGTCCGATAGGTCTCTTTGACTCTGTTGATAAATTCCGGCCATGTCATCTGCTGATTGATATATGTCTTATCTCGGCGGGACTTACAGGTAGCGATGTTAAATTTTCTTTCCATGTTTTACCCCCCCTCCGTTACAAATTCAAACATTTCATAAGCTAATCTTTCTTATAGTATTCGGACGTAAATCCGTCCGCTGTGAGGATCAGCCCCCGTGCCCATGCTATCGGTCGGGCCATGATGTTCTCCATCTCTTTTAGTCTTTCTTCTGCCTCATCGGCCGGCACCTCAACGATCACCTCATCATGCACATGCATTACGATCCGGAAGAGTCGAGGGTTAGCTGATAAGGCCTTTAGGGTTTCTCCTAAACAATCCCTCGCGATGGCCTGTACCACGTTCTCGGTAAACTTACCGCCCCAGCAGCTGATCCTTGTCCACTTGTGACCGGACTGCAGCATACCGGAGTAACTGATCTCGCCATCCAGCTCTACCTTAGGCTGCGCATAGGCAAGCTTGCGTCCGGATGGTATCTGTACAAACAGGAACCCTGACTCGCAGTACACATACATGTTGTGCGGTAAAGGTACCGTCTTTCCCTCCTGGATAGCGGCCTTTACGGCATCCCCAAGCGTGTACCAGAACTGACGTATTCTAGGCGATGCGGCGCGCCACTTTTTGACGATGTCCTGCATTTCCAATTCTGTCAGGCCCATTCGAGCCCCACCCATTGCCTCCAAAGCAGATACACCGCCACCATAGCCAAGGGCAAGCTCAGCAACCTTGCCTTTTTTACGCAGATGGCTGTTCTGCCCGTGCTTTTCCACCGGCACATGGAACATCTGTGTCGCTGAGGCGCAGTAGATATCCCCGCCGTTTTTAAAGACCTCCTGTCGCCAGGTCTCATCCGTCAGCCAGGCTATGACTCGCGCCTCGATAGCGGAGTAATCAGCTACCGCAAACTTAAATCCCTGTCTAGGTACGATCAACGTCCGGATCAGTGTCGAAAAGACAGAGTTTAGCGACCCATACAGGATTTCGAGCAGCTCCCAATCCTTCTGTTTGACAATGGATCTCGCCAGTTCGATATCGTCAAATTCATTCCGCGGGAAGTTTTGCGGCTGTACCAATCGCCCGGCCCAGCGTCCCGTTCTCCCACCGTAGAACTGAAAGGCCCCATGTACTCGTCCGTCCTGACAGACCGTTCGTTGGAAAGCTTCATATTTTTTCACAGAGGTCTTTCCTGTTTCCTGCCGTAGCTCCAGCAGTTCACGGGTTTCCGGTTGAATATCCTGATTCAACAGATCATCGACGTCCTCTTTTCTAAGGTTTGTGATCTCTCGCCCTTCCCGGTCGCTGATCCACTGCTTGAGCTGAATAATGGAGTGGATATTGATCCCACCTGTCAGCTCCAGGCATCGCTCTCTTGAGCGTGCTTCATGCTCCTCGCCAAAGTTAACAACGTCCGTCATCATCTCTACATCGATACCGATACCCAAGTCATTGATACGCTGATCCAGCGCCCACAGTGCCCACTCTGACTGCGGCACAGGGTATTTCATTAGACGTTTATAGATAGCCTGTTCGGTTTCTACATCTCTTTGGTTGTAATCTTTAAATAGATTCCATTTATCCGTGTCATGCATTGGCAAGTTTCGCGTTCGGCCACCGTTGGATAAGGTCGGCTTGCACGGTTTACAGAAATACGTAATCAGTCGTTTACCGATATCCATTTTTTGCTTATCCTCTTCCAGTTTTAGCGCCTTGCCTAGATTAGCAAGAGAGGCTGGCAAACCAAGCTCACAAGCGTGGATCATAGTGCACCGCCATTGCTTGGGATCGAGATATTGACCTACTCCAAGTAGATAGCGACTCAGACAGATACGTTCAAATGCAGCATTGTGAGCCACTTTTATAACGCTTGGGTCTGTTATACATGCCTCGATATATCCCGGTAAGGATTCACCGCTAGCCAAGTCGATGACTTTGACGGGGCTGTCACCGAAAGCGTAAGCAAAGAGCAGGATCTCAAAGTCCTCGCTCTCTGCATATTTGTAGACTCCACTCTTACCTAAATCGACACTGGAGTACGTCTCCAAGTCGATATGAAGTACTTCCGACATCGGCTATAGCAGGTCCGATAAGCCCTGCTCAAACTCATCGTCAAAGTCGTTGATGCTTCCTCTTGCTCCACCAATGGCATCGCCATCTTTTGTTTTTAAGACAGTCAACAGGCCGCTTGTGATACCTGTACCAACCTTGCTATATGGGAAAATAGAGAACTTAACACGTCCGTAACAACCAGAGTAGATAAGCTCTTTTCCTTCTTCGGTGCTCAGCTTTTTCTTTCCTGCCTCAGTTGCCATGACCAATGGGGCCTGTGTACTCTTGACACTCATAATGTAATGGCCTTGATAATCCGGGTTGTCCTGAAAGTCTGGCCACTCATCAGCGTCACGGATCAATCCCTGATTTGACCCTACCGGTCTTTTTAATGGAGTGGCCTTAGCGGCAAATCCTTGACCATATTGGTTGATACCATTCTGTTTGGCATTTTCATACGCTTGATTGATAGCTTGTAAGGTTGCTTGATCCGATTTAGGGATTAGGATCATTACACTGTACTTAGCGTTGGCTGCGTTGTCGTCAAAGGACTGTGGTTCAAATAAATGTGGGTATACTAATCTCACGATTCCTGTTTTTACTTCGGTGTTTAATCTTTGTGTTGTCATGTTTACTCTCCTTCTTTCTTAAATTCGTCTGCAAATTCATTCATTTCTTTTTCTTCATCTCGGTATTCCGGGCGTTTGTCCGATACCGGCACCAGTGTAGGCTTGCCCTTTGGTTTATCGATATATGGCATCGATATACCGGCAAACATTTTCTTTCCGATGGCTTTTTCCAAATTGCTGATGGATTCCAGTTTAGGCTTAGTCATGATCAGATCATCCTTGTAATCCAGTTTGTGCAGCGCTTCGATCAGACCTGCCTCATCGGTAACCTTACGGATAGATCTTCCTTCAACGAGTTTGAATCCCTTGTATCTTGTGCCCTGCAAAGCTTGTTCCAGTGCATACTCTTCCAGGTTCTTGATCCACTTGGAGATACCTGGTAATAATGGCAGAGCCATCTCGATTTGTTCCTGCGTCAGCTCTTTACAATCGGTATTAAATCCAGATTGGATAAGATCGGTCAGCGCATGCAGCATCTGTGCAGAGCAGTTGCCCTTGATCTTACAAAATTGGCACCACTCACCAGCTTTCTGCGATCCCTCGCCCTTGATGGCTAACTGCGCTTTTGGTACAACTTCTTTTTCCAGCCATTCTTCCAGCTCTGTCACCGTATAGGTACAAGTGGAAATGTTATTCATTCGTGGCTGGTAAATATGGACCGTAATTTTGTCAAAGTCATACAAGAGCCCGTAGGTGTCTAGCGCGCCGGCTGCATATAATCTAGCCTGTGTATTGCCCTTGGCCTGTATCAGCACACCCTGTCCGTATTTAAGGTCAATCACATGGCAGGTATCATCACCGATGATCACGGCATCTCCTGTACCGAAGCCTTCCGGTGCCCATCGACTGAAATCCAATCTCTGTTCAATGAGTAGTTGGGCATCTGGCGTTTTGGCCTTCTCAGAATTAAAGACTTCAATAACATAATCGCGGTAATCGTCGGTGTATTCATTCATTTCTCCGTCCGGTGCCTTGAACTTGCTTTTTCGGTTGTTCTTGATCCAACTGTTTAATTTCTTTTCGGCTAGGGTATGTGCCTCTGTACCCTCTTTGGAATAAGGCGTTTCTTTGTCCGGCTTATCCGCATTAAGAACAGCACTTGGCGTACATTCCAGCCACATTTTAGATGCCGATGCCGATAGTAAGGCGTGTTGTTTAGCCATGATCTATACCTCCAATTCCGCCCAAATAGCGTCGTAGTATTTCTCTAGCCCCGGTGCGGTCAATTTAGGCAGTCCATATTTATCGAGTATCTTTTTTAACTTAGTCTTCCCGTGCTCCCCGTGTTTTTGTACATACGCATTACCTCTTGCTCTCATTTTCTTTTTCATTTCCTCAGTGAGATGACTCGATACTACAGGCCCTTCTTTTTGCTTGATTTCTTCCTTAGGGCTTTCTACTTCCTTCGGTGCCTCATCCACCTTGATTGGATCTGGCTCGATCGTTTCCCACGGTCTGTCCGGTTCTTCCTCTTTTTCCACGTCTGCCGTCTTATCGACTTTTGTAATGGTCTCTTTTTTCTGGTCCGCTACAAATCCTGATACGACGAGATTGGCATAAAAGTTTGACAAATTACGGCTAAACTCCAAAGCCTTGTCATCGGCTGTAATTTTTAAATTGATATCCATTATTTTTTCTTCCTTTCTCTTTCTGCCTGGATACCTCGTATCCGGCCATAGTTGTAAATGTAGATCAGCCCCATTAGGATTTCCGGTTGAGACTGATATATTTGGGGTATCAGATGCAGCGCTTCCGCATCCGGTAAATACTGCTTATCCAGCATCTTTAGTAACCCCCCCCCCCCGTAGGGATTTAGTACTGTTGTTCAATTTTCTTTTTCCTTTCTTTCCATTTCTTTTTGTTGGCTAAGTAGCCCTCGTTATAAAAGCCACCATTCACGTAAGACGGGTAATCAAACCTTTTGAGATACATGGTTGTATCAAATAGTCCGCCCTCTTCGAAATAGCAATTTTTGCATCCGACAAATCCACTGATCATATAGGTTAAACCGACTTTTGTCTCCTGTCCGCAGTATGGACATTTGATGATGACCTCCATTTCATCAGGATCGTCTTTGATGATTGGGATTGGTGGCTGTTTTAACGATATGACTATATATTTACCGCCTCGTGTTCGCATTTCGTATCTCCTCTCTCATCCTCCACGCCTTGCTGAGCTGTGCCTGCAGTGACATCAGCCTATGGTTGGTCTCGATAATAAAGTGGGTTAGCTCCGCTTCTGTGTCGGCGAGTTTGTAACCCTTGCGGTCACTAAATCCAACGATCAGCGTGTTAGCAAATCGACCTGTACCGAGATTGACACGCTCTTTGATGTTGCGCAGCTGCCTGTCCGGATGCTTGGATGTAAGGTTGAGCGCCTTAACGAGATCATCTCTCGACATCTTTCCGGTGCGTCTTAATACATCAACAAGTACATCGTCGATCATAGTTATGCCTCCACATTGTCATCAGTCTGCCCCCCCCCCCCCC
>OKSF01000253.1_pt1 | contig 51046 bp, 50 predicted proteins | sample 1606061 | NCBI WGS metagenome assembly OKSF01 (sample SAMEA3541567, study PRJEB24748) | human gut metagenome | biome: human gut; feature: human-associated habitat; material: faeces | place: China | collected 2012
ATAGCTGCCATCTTCGTGTCGATACCACCATCCTGTACTATTTAATATCCATTGACTTTCATTTCTTTTAGTTGAAATTAATGCACCATCACTCCCCAGATAGCTATCACCAATCCATTGGTTTTTTAACATAATTCCAGAAGTCTCATCAAAATAATATTGCTTAGTTCCAATAGTTTGCCATCCAGTTTCCATATATCCATTGGCATCAAAGTAGTAAGTTTGATTATCAATTACTTCAAAATTACTTTTTGTATAAGTGCCATCATCATGGATGTACTTCCATCCTTGCACATCCTTACACCATCCTAATCGTGCTATACCTTCACCATCGAGTTCTATCCCCTCAATAGTAATATTCTTTTGCATTTCACCATTAATATCAAAGTAATATTTTTTTCCATTTAAATCTAACCACCCTATATGAGCGGATCCATCTTCATTAAAGTAATATGTAGAATTTTCAATTGTTCTAAAATCCTTTTTGACCAATTGGTTATTCTCATAATAGTATTTATTACCATTTAAAAATTCCCAACCATTTTTTATAGTTTCACTAATTGGATTGTCAGTAGTGGACATATCCATTTCTTCTGAATTATACTTTTCAAAGTCATTATTCTCTTCTACCACTTTATCTTTAATCTCTGAGGATTCATTTTCTTCAGCAAATATATTGTTAACACCTGTAATAAAAAATGTTGTTCCTAAAGTTAAAGACCAAAAAATCTTAGATAAATAATTAATTTTCTTCATAATCTTCCTCCCAATACAATATACTATTATTTTTACATCAAAGAAATGACTTAATCCATATTATTCTCAAATTTAATAACTAAAGGCGCATGATTTATTCGTCTTGATTCTGGTGGAACACTCATATATTCACCATACACCTTAGTAAGAAACTCATCATTATTGTTTGGGATATACGCTTCAATAGATTCAAAGGGAACTTTTTTTAATGGAAATAGATCTTCTTTCTTAATTTTATCCTTTATTGAACCCGTATATTCATAGGATGTAACATATTCACATTGTTTGTCATTATATAATGTGCAAGCTTTAAGAAATTTTCTATATAGCTTATCCGGTGTAACATGAAAAATCTTTAAAAGGAAATGAATTATAAGACACCCTAAATGTAAGATATGATATAACATACCTGTGTATGGTATATGCGGATTCCCGGTTCCAGACAAAAACAATAATTTGCCATAAAATGTTGTCTTTCTTAAAAGCTTTTTTTGGTCTCCAACTCTATCAGGCACTCCATCAAAGGGAAATATGTCCATAAAAATGCCTAAATGACACTTTAAGTCTTTTGAAACTTCTGAAATAAATGTAGTTCCCTTTTTTTGAACATGACATACAGTACATGCATAACGATTGTCAATTAATGGAGTTAATAATTCGTAATCATGATATAACTCTCTAGGAAATATTTCACAAAATTTATCAAAATCCTCTCGTAGCATTCCCACATCAATATCATCATCCCATGGTATAAATCCACCATGACGAACAGCTCCAATTGCAGTACCGTATATGAGAAAACATGGAATACTATACTTATCACATACCCTTAATACATCTTTTAGCATTTGTACTTGAACATCATGTAATCGTTGTAATGTTTTTGGATCATAACCCTTATATAAACTATTTGACATATTCTCACCTTTGCATATCTGCTAAATTATTATATACCTGACATAAATGTTTTACTTCTTGATTGATATTAAAGTCAGACCGCTTAACGATATTATTCATTTCTAATCTGTCAGTTGTTCCTGCTACTCTAATACACAAATCTGCCCATTTTTTTGGAGAATCCATTAAAGATAATCCAAATACAGAATCCGTAATTTTTACTTCTTCCGGTAATTTTTTATTTATTACACATGGTAAACCGGCGGCTTGTGCTTCCACTAAAACAATTCCCAAACCTTCATACCGAGACGGAAATACAAACACATCTAGCATCTGTAAGTATTCCGGAACATTGTCAACAACTCCCATTAAATGAACATGTCTTTCAATTCCTAAATTTTTGATTTGCTTACGTATATCTTCTTCAAGCTCTCCACGTCCGAATAGAAAGAGTTCTGAATCTTGTTTCTTCTTTAAGACTTCATTGAACACTTTCAGTAAAAACTCATGATTTTTCGCATAAGTCAATCTTCCAACATGTCCAATCATTAAAGAATTTTCTACATTGTATTTTTTTCTTAATTGGTTTCTGTTTTCTTCATTATACTTATACAAATCAATGTCAATCCCATTATTTAATATAGAAAAGATAGTTGAGGAAACAACTTTTTCTCCATATCGATCAGTTCCCGCTCGCAATGAACATCCAAAAAAATAATCCGCAATATGTCTAGTCTTTAAAGATACGACATTGGTAAATAATGAATCTAAACTGAAACCAAAATTAGCCGCATGGCTATGAGCAATTGTTTTAATGCCATATCTTTTTGCTTCGCTCAAATAGATATTAATAGAAGAACAAATGTGTCCATGAACTATATCATAATCATGATGTTCTAAGAAAAAATTCTTTATTTCGCTTTTATATGAGAAGTAATTGATAATTTTATATCGACTAACAGAATATATGTTTCCACCTAATGCTCTAATTTCATTATCATAATCACATTTTCTTGTTTCATGAACTAAAAAATCAAACTTATATTCTTTCAAATCAATCTTTCGATAAAAATTCATAATCATTGTTTCAGCACCACCACGATCCATGGCACCAATAACGTGCAAAACTTTAATCATGATTCATTCCTCCTAAATCATATGCATCAGCATTTTTAATATTAAAAAATAGAATGATTGCTAATAAAATCGATATAGTAACAATCCCTAATAAATAATCCAGTGTTGAACCAACAAATCCAAAATCACCCATTAATGGAGAAATCATTATTTGTGAACAGATCAAAGAAACAATATAAACAAATAAAATATATCTCTGTTTGCGTAATACAGTAACAATGAATACCAATACCGCATTGAGTCCAGTAAGACATCCTGAAAACATCAATATCATAAATGCACTCTTATAACCATCTAATTTAATTCCATATATAAGTTGTAATACTGGAATTCCTATGAAATAAGCACCGACAATAATCAAGAATGAAATTAAAAAAACGAGGGATATTACCTTTAGAATCATCTTCTTAAATCGTTTTATATCTCCAATACTCCAAAGCCTTGCAATCTTTGTATATAAAGGAACAAAAATGAACATACAAAATAAATTCACTAAAGATGATGGCATAAATAATATATTATATATTGCCTGAATATCTTTTGTATAATTCATTTGAATGGCATTTTTTGGAATATTAATAATAAATGTTGTGACAAAAGAACTTAAAAATAACGGAAAACAACCAATGACTAATGAATACAATTTTTTTAAATCTCTTTTAAAATTAATTTGAATTGTCGAAAATAATTTTATATATGGATAATCAAATAATAATAATTCGATGCAAGAATATAAAAACGCTAGAATTATACTTAATACGAGATTTTTTAAAAGTAAAAGAGATATAAAAAATACTGTACAACAGCCAACTGTACGTAAAATATAAGAAATACCTGCAAGATAAAGTCTATCAATCTGTTGAAATCTTGCAGAAAAGAAATCTGCAAAAATATCTCCAAGATTAAATATGCAACATAATACAGTAATTAGAAATGTATACGGATCACTTTTTAAAATAAAAGAATAGATAACACCACCTATAATTGAAATCACAGATAATATGATTTTTAATAAGAAATAATTAGAAAAGCTATATTCTTCTTTTATATCTGAAACTTGAAATGACCTCGTGGAAAACCAACCAATCGTCAACATCAATTGAGCTATACTATAAGATATAGAAAAGATTCCTGCATCAATAATTCCTAATATTCTGGTCACCATCAACATTAATAAAACGCTAGTTGCCGAACTACATAACGTACCCATAGTGTAGCATAACGAGTTAAATTGTATACTTTTCTTTTCAGATAGTTTGTTTTCTAATATTGCCTTCATCTCATATTCCTAATTACACAGAATGTATAATTATTTATTTAAATTCTGTGAAATTTTTAATATCCTTTCTGTGCTAATCTTCCAAGTAAAATTATTGGCTAATCTTTCATAGACCTTTTCTATTGTGCTTCCTTCTTTAAAGTTGTGTAATGCGTCACTTAATCCTTTGTACACTTCATCTTCAGTATTTTCTTCAATTACAGTACCATATGTTTCATCTGGCAACAATTCTTTAGCTCCGCCTCTATTTGTTGTAAAAATATATACCTTACATGCAGCCGCCTCTAATAATGAAGTTGAAAATCCTTCAGAATCTGAAGGTAAGGCGAAAATATCAGATGCGTTTAATAAATCAATAATTTTATCAAATGATAACCTTCCTAACGCAATAATATATTCAGAATCAATATCTTTGATAAAAGATAGTAATGGCCCATCGCCCGCAAGGCAAAGATAAATTGGTTTTTCCGCTTCCTTATTCCATCTTTGAATAGAATGTATTAATTGTATGATGCCCTTTTCTTTTATTAATCGTCCTGTGTATGAAACAATAATGGAATCTTCTGATAGTGATAAACCTAATTTAAATTTGTATCTATCACATTGTTTTCTTATTGTATCTATTTTATCTAAGTCAATCGCATTATAAATTTCGCCATGCGATTTGATATTAAAATGCTCTAACCATTTTGAACTTGCTTTTGAAACACCATAATAATCTTGACAATATTGTTTTAATTTCCAAGTTAAAAAATGTTCAAATTTTTCACCCATAAAATCAAATAACTTATTATGAACAGTAAGATGAGTTGTACCATGGTCAATCACAATATGAGGAATATTACACTTATAAGAATATTTAGCACCTAATATAGAATGAAAATAAAAGCGAGTATTAATAATGCAGAAATCAAACTTTTGCTGATTTAATGTATACATAATATCTTTAAAAGTTTTATTCTTTTTATAGACAGGAAATCTTCCATTTAACAAATTGTGACAGTCCAAACGATATACATTTATTCCTTCAAAATTTTCAATAGACTCACTTTCCGTTGTATTCGATGTTACTACAGTTACTAGGTGTCCATATTCAATCAATTTTTTTGATATGTTATATGTAAAATTCTCGACACCACCCATATGTGGAAGAAACTGAGCAGAAAAAATCAAATAATTCATGATAAAATCACCTTACTATCCTAAAAATATAAAAAAGAATATGAATATTCTTACTATATGCTATTTATTAGAATATCACATTCTTTAATTTGAATCTATTTATTGTTTTTATTTGAAACATTCCAAGATTTAATACTCTATTTCCTTTAAATATCTTGCCAATGCATCTTGCCAAGCGGGTAGACGTTTAAATCCATTTTTGTCCAGCTCCGTCTGATTCATTCTGGAATTTTTTGGCCGAGTTGCTTTAGCGGGAAAAGCAGTGCTATCCACTGGTGTTACTTTTACATCATTCATTCCGGCTTGTTTAAATATTTCACAGGCAAAATCATACCAGCTAATAAAATCTCCAGAGTTTGTCGCATGATATATTCCATATTTATCTGTTTGTATCATATCTACGACAAGTTTAGCTAAGTCAAATGTATATGTTGGATTCCCTATCTGATCATTTACAACACTGACAGCTCCTCTTTCTTTTCCTAATCGAAGCATTGTTTTAATAAAGTTATTTCCATTCTTACCAAACACCCACGCAATGCGAATAATAAAATGTTTAGGATAGGCTTCTACTGCTAATTCTCCTTTATATTTACTTTGTCCATATACATTTAATGGATCTCTTCTATCGTACTCATTCCATGGTGTTGTTCCTTGTCCGTCAAATACATAATCTGTAGAAAAATACATTACAGGAATATTTAATTCTTTGCAAACATTAACAATATTCTCTGTACCAGTCGTATTAACTTCCATTACTTTATCAAATAATTCAGGTTCTTCCGCTTTATCTACAGCCGTCCATGCTGCACAATGAACTACAGCATCATAGTTTCCTGCTTTAATAACATCATTGACTTGTTGAGCATTAGTAATATCCATCTCATCAATATCTACACCAACAGCTTCTATTCCTCTTGATTTAGCCTCATTGACTACATCATATCCTAATTGCCCTTTATAACCTGTTACTAATAATTTCATGGCTTTTCAATTCCTCCCATGCAAGAAAAGAGATTGCAAAGCAAACTCTACTTCTCTGCTCTTCCTTTTTCTACATACATCTTTTCAAAATAGTTTTGATATTCGCCACTGATGATATTCTCCCACCATTCTTTGTTGTCTAGGTACCATTGAATAGTCATAGGAATACCTGTATCAAATGTATATTTAGGTTCCCATCCTAATTCTGTTTCTAACTTTGTTGGATCAATCGCATAACGACGATCGTGACCTTTTCTATCTTCTACAAACGTAATTAGACTTTCTGGTTTATTCAAAGCTTTTAATACTGTTTTTACAACCTGAAGGTTCGTTCTTTCATTATGTCCACCGACATTATAGACTTCTCCTTCACGACCTTTGCGAACAATTAGATCAATTGCTGTACAATGATCATATACATGCAGCCAGTCACGCACATTTTCACCTGTTCCATACACAGGAATTGTTTCATCATTTAACGCACGAGAAATAATCAATGGAATTAACTTTTCTGGGAAATGATAAGGCCCATAGTTATTTGAACAACGAGAAATTGTTACTGGAAGTCCATATGTTCGGTGATATGCAAGTACAAATAAATCCGCACTAGCTTTAGCACTAGAATAAGGACTTGAAGTATGCAATGGTGTTTCTTCTGTAAAGAATAAATCTGGTCGATCTAATGGAAGATCTCCATAGACTTCATCTGTAGATACTTGATGATAACGTTTGATTCCATATTTTACACAAGCATCTAATAACGTAGTTGTTCCCATAACATTTGTCTTTACAAAGATTTCAGGATCTTCAATACTTCTATCTACATGACTTTCTGCAGCAAAATTAACAACTATGTCAAACTTTTCTTTTTCAAATAAATCAAAGATAAATTCTCTATCGGCAATATCTCCTTTTACAAATTTATAATTTGGTTTATCTTCAACCGGTTTACAAGTTTCCAAGTTCCCTGCATATGTTAATTTATCTAAATTAACAATCATATCTTCTGGATATTTATTCACCATATAGTGAACAAAGTTTCCACCAATAAATCCGGCTCCTCCTGTAACTAAAAACTTCATGTTATTTATCCTCCTGATATACAAACTGATTATTAGATTCTTCTAGTGTTGGACCTGTTTGATCTTTTTCACTCAATACAGGCTCGATTCCATTTAATAATTGACCCCAATCTACATTGACTGTTGGATCATCATAGCGCATACCGCCTTCAGATTCTTTATTATAAACATTGTCTACTTTATATCTAAACTCAACATTCGGTGTCAAAGTTAAGAATCCATGAGCAAATCCCTGTGGTATAAAAAACTGACGATGATTTTCTTCACTCAGTTCTACACTGACCCATTGCCCATAGGTAGGGCTTCCTTTTCGAATATCTACTGCTACATCAATAACTTTTCCCTTTGTACAAGATACTAATTTTGATTGTGCATAAGGTGGGTTTTGCCAGTGTAAACCACGAAGCGTTCCCTGCTGCGCGCTAAATGACATATTATCCTGCACAAAATCAACCGTTACACCCAATTTTTCATATTTTGGTTTTGAATAGGTTTCTGTAAAATAACCTCTATGATCTCCAAAAACATCTGTATCAATAATCAATACTCCAGGAATCTTTGTTTCTGTTACTTTCATCCTACAAATTCCTCCTCACCTTTGATATACTTACGATCCATGATTTTCTTTAAATAAGCACCATACTGGTTTTTCTTATAAATTTCATACGTTTCTTCTAATTGTGTTAACGTAATCCATCCATTGTCATAAGCAATTTCTTCTAAACATGCAATTTTTCTATGTTGATGTTCTTCAATTGTTTTTACGAAATTTGTCGCATCCACTAAAGATTCATGCGTTCCCGTATCTAACCAAGTAAATCCATCTCCAAGCAATGTTACATTGAGCTCATTGTTTTCAAGATAAATACGATTTAAATCCGTAATCTCTAATTCACCACGAGCACTTGGTTTTAAATTTTTAGCATATTCTACAACTTTATTATCATAGAAGTATAGCCCAGTAACCGCATAATTTGATTTTGGATGAACCGGTTTTTCTTCCAAAGAAACTGCTTTTCCGTTTTCATCAAACTCAACAACACCAAAACGTTCTGGATCTTCTACATAATAACCAAATACAGTCGCGCCACTTTCTTTTCTAGCAGCTGCACGCAATCTTTTTGTCAAACCATGACCATGGAAAATATTGTCCCCTAAAATCATGGCACACGAATCATTCCCAATAAAATCTTCTCCCAAAATAAAAGCTTGTGCCAATCCATCAGGACTAGGTTGTACTTTATAAGAAAGCTCAATACCAAATTGATGACCATCTCCTAATAATTCTTGGAATCTTGGTGTATCATCAGGTGTCGAAATAATTAAAATTTCCCGAATGCCAGCCTGCATTAAAATAGACATTGGGTAATAAATCATCGGTTTGTCATAAATGGGTAATAACTGTTTACTGGTTACTTTTGTTAATGGATACAGACGTGTACCACTACCACCAGCCAAAATAATGCCTTTCATAAGAAGTCCTCCTACAATATCGTAACATAATAATAAACCCTTACGTAACGTAAGGGTCAAGGATTATTTTGCACAAATAAATAATCCAGCTTGTTTTGAAATTTTAATACTCTTTTTTTTTGAAATAATTGAATCTACATATGCTTTGAATTTAGATATTTTAGGACCTAATATCTCATTCTGATTTCCATGACAACTCATAATATAATCTACTAAAGGTTGAGCTTTATCTACAATTAAAGAATCTTCGTATGGAATAAACTGAACAGATTTAAAGTATTTTTTTAAAATAGCCTTGCCATTTTCTATCCCAAAAATATCAAACAATCTATTTTGTGATAACTCAACTCTAGAATCAAAAGATTTTGCAAGCTCTGTAATTTCTTTCATATGTTCCTTACCATAAGTACTGCAATAGAAAATGCCATTATCTTTTAAAACTCTACATATTTCAGATAAACCTTTTTCTAGATTCTGAATATAGAATAGAACATGATTTGCGATAACTGCATCAAAATAACCATCTTTAAAAGGAATCGCTTGGCAATCCGCCACAATGCAATTGTAATCCTTGCCTAGTTTCTTTCTTACCTCATGAACCATACCTTCAGAAATATCTGATAAAAAAATCTCACGGTTTCTTAGATCGATATTTCTATTTTCCCAGAGTTTACCATTGCCACAACCTAATTCTAATAAATGATTCACTTTTGAAAAATCTATCTGATTAAACAACCAATTAAACCATCCTGTTTTATTGGTTGAAAATTGGTCATGTAAAGATATTCTAACATTCAAGTTATTAGAATTTTTATATTGCTCTACAATATTAGACTCAATATTAGACATCTGTAATAAGGATATAATCTGATTCCAATCTATATTTTTTTCATCGACATTTTGTACAATAGCTTCCATAGAATCCCGAATCACTTGTAAGTGTTTAATTTGAGTATCTAATAAATCAATCTGCATAGAAAAAGATTCTTTAATGTTTTGTTCTTTGGAAAGCATAGGGTAAATTTCTTCTAATGAAAAGCCCATATGTTTTAAAGATAATATCTTTTGAAGCTTTAATAAATCAGATTGCGTATATTTTCTATATCCATTTTCCATAACAAAAGAGGGTTTTAACAACCCCATTTTGTCATAATATCGAATGGTTCGTTCTGTCACATTTGCAAGCTTTGCGAATTGACCTGTGGAATAGTTAGTCATGTTAATTCATTCTCAATAACACATATCTACCAGATATATTGTCGATAGTTAAAACTTCTTCAGCATGTGCATTTAATAATTCTTTATTAGCACCATCCATCATCAATACATATTGTACATTATATTTTACTAAAAGATCATATGCTTGATTAAAATCTATATTTTGATCATCTAAAGCAAAAGCAGTTAATAGTTTGGATTCATCATCTGTCATTCCTGCAAACCCACCTCTTTCATGAATTTGAATGCGATTTGAGCTCATCATAAATCCTAACTCATAAGTCGTAATATCATCATATACAAAAGCTGAAGGTGCAAAAAATCTATAATTTCCATATGGTAGTGTATTTAAATAATCTCCGACTCTTGAAAATATTGTTGCCGTCATTCTATTATTTGGATCAAAAACTCTGGAAAAATTCCAACCATCTGTGGAAATTCCTGAACCATTATACGCATAGAAGACAAACACTTGCATATGTGTTAGAAAATAAATCACAACACTGAATACGCAAACTAAATTTATAAGAGACATTACTAAATAGCTTCTTACCCATTTTATACTAAGTTGGATAAGCGACAAGCCAACTAAGAATAGTACCAAATATTGGCAAGCAGCTAAAGTACGATATATTACAAAATATTGATTTATCGATGTTAAAGATAATAACTCATAAAATTGTGAAGATCTAAATAGTAGGAAAAAGAAAAGTCCTAAAAAATAAATACTCCTATGTATCGGTTCTTTTGAAGCATACATTCCAATCACAAATACAATTGGAAACACCATGAATAGCAAGTCATTTCTAATCCAATTCTTATCAAAATCAGCAAAATAGTATACCGAATCCTGAAAAGCCTTTGTATTTATAAAAGAAAAGTGATCCAAATATTTAGTAAATAGCATAAAAACTATAAATGCACAAATAAATCCTAAATAAATCTCTACCTGTACTTTATTTTTAGATTTAATTGAGAAATACAATTGATAGCAGAAAAACAACAGAAAGATGGCTAAAGCAAACAATAAAAATACCTGTAAAAAAATTGTAGAAAACGATAAGAATGCAAAAGATATTACTGCAATCCATACAATCTTTCCCAATTCTATCTTTTTTAACATTGGATAGGAAAATATAAATAGCGTCGGTATTGATAACATACGTACTACAGAACCACCATAGAATGCTGCAGTTTGAAATTGCCATAAATCATATGAACGAATTGTATGTATGTAATCTGATAAAAAATTAGATTGCAAAAAGCCATGAGGTATCAAAAATATAAAAAACGGCAGTAAAACAAATTGTGAATACTTTCTATCTACTACTATACTTGCTAATTCTTTGTATACAACTGCAAAAAAGAAATAATTATGAAGGACCATAGTAGCTCTGCAAAAGAAAGTGACATCTATATGAAAAATTGTAGAGTAAAAGCCGTAATATAATTCATAAGTATTAACAAGCCTAAACAAACTAACTTCATTTAACGGCAAAAGACTTCCTGAAAAATAATCTTCATTTAATAATTGTGGAGCATCTATTAAATTTACTATTTTTCCAATATAATAAAAGTCATCATAATTCATTTGATATATTGGTAATTGATTAGCCATAGAAAAAATAGTAAACAAACCAATAAAAAGCATGCATACCCAATTTTGCTTTAACAGTTTTAAGCTTCTTTTTAAAAATCCACTAAGTACAAATTGATCTACAAAGTTTTTTATTGCTTGCCGGTTAATTATAATAAACAATATATCCACAACAACCAAAAGAAATAACTGTACCCAGAAAAAAAATCTCCAACTTGTATGAAAAAGTTGGCATGGTACACCAATTACAAAAAAGATAAAAGCATTAAATATATACCCAGCAATTAATGATTTAGACAAGTTAGTCTTATATTTGAAAAAATTTAGAATCGTATCCCCCAATAAATAATAGTGAGGAAATATTACAATGAAGAATAATATTGTTAGGATCCAATTCATAACTACTTCTTATCCTCCCTGTTTTGACTCTCACGAATACTTAATTTTTGTATTAATTCTTTTTGTTTTTCTTTTAACTTCGAAATTTGTATGGCCTGAATAAAAATTAATATATAAACGAAAAAAATAAAGACTGTAAAAATAAAGTTACTAGTTGCCATAAATCCTAATTTTTCTGAGAAAAAGTAAGCAATTCCAGGGAAAAAGCTTAAAACTAGTAACAAAATAGACCAAATAATCCAAATGATAGAATCATCTATATTTAGTCCATTCTTACGTACTTTTAAAATCACAAAAATAAAAGTCAGTACACTAGCTATAATAAATACAATTGAAAGTTTCATAAATTCATCTCTTTCTAAATGGCTGAATCAAAAATATCGATATTACCATTCTACTCATATACTTTATACTATTTGTAAAATTTAGATATGATTCACCAAATTCCCTTTCCTTCATTTCAACTTGTACTTCTTTAATTCTTCGTCCTTTTTTTAACATATAAACTAAAGTATCAGGTTCGGGAGGATTATTCATATCAAAAGCATAATCTTTAATACATTCTTTATTATACGCCCTAAAACCACTAGTTGGATCATTTATCTTCTTTCCTGTAACGATTTTAATGGCTAAAGATATTAAACGGCTACCTAGCATCCTTGCTGTAAAAGGCTTTTTATTATTTACAAATCTAGATCCTATAACAATATCATTACCTTCTTTTATTCCCTGAACAATAGAATTAATATATACTGCAGAATGTTGACCATCTCCATCAAATTGTATAACCACATCGTAATCATTCATAACTGCATATTTAAAACCTGTCTGAACTGCACCAAATAAACCAAGATTACAAAAACCGTCAATATATCTCATTTTATGTTGCTTTAGTATATCCAACGTATGATCTTTTGAACCATCGTTAACAACTATATAATCAACACTAGGAGAATTCCTTTCTAAATCATGAACTGTATTAACTATATTACCTTCTTCATTATAGGCTGGGATAACAACAAGTACCTTCATTTTATTCCCCTCTCTCACTTTTACTAACTATAAAATTCTAAAATTTCTTTTTGTAAAGAATTCCAGTTTCTTTGATTAGCCGTTTTAATTCCATTTTTATATAAATTTTCTCTTAATTCTTTCTGGTTACTAATTCTCAAAATAGAATTCACTCCATCCTGTATATTACCCTGTTCATAGAACAAACAGTTTTCTTCATGTTTCAAATATTCTACATTTCCTCCATTTGGAACCGCAACTACATATCCACCACTAGCCATCATTTCTAACGGTGGATAAGAAAAGCTCTCCAATATACTGGTTTTTAATAATATATCGCAAGCTTTATAGACTTTTGATACCTCTTCAAAAGGAACTTTATTAAAAAATTTATCTACTTTATACCAATCTTTAGGTTTTGCATTGTATGATAAATACCACACTTCAAATTTATCTCTATCAAGTTGATTAGTGATTTTGAAACTCTCATCTACATTTTTGTAATATACTCCACAATCCCCCTCAATCAATATTTTAGTTTTTCCTTCAAAACTGCGTTTTGTTCCTTCATAGTTTTCTACATGGATTCCATTTGGCAAATACTTTGCATTTTGTTCATACTTTTCTTTTAACCACTTTTGACACCATTTGGAGATCGTTAAAAATTGAACAGGAACATTCGGAGAATATTTTGAATTCGCCTCTAATCTTAGAGTATCTCCTGATTGATAAAAATTTGTTTCAAAATTTTGTACTAAATAATAACGTTCTTTTATATTCGTATATTTTTCTAAAAATTTAACAGTTGACCACATAGTAGCCACGACTTTATCAAAAGAGCCTTTAAAGTAAGAGTAACGGCTAGGCATCACCGGGAATTCTATACTAGAAAAAGTAACCCACCTGGATTCATCGAAATCATCATTAATAATTACTACATCATATCCATTCTCGCGTAATACTTTGCAATGCTCAAAAGCAACCATAATACCGCCACTAATATTTAAAGCAGGTAATACAAAAGCAATATTTGGCCTCATCATGCTCTTTAAAAATTTTGCCAACGGATATCCTGTTAACACGGTTGTACAATTCTCTATACAGTAATGATAGGCATTTTCAGCAATTGTACTTCTCTTACTTTTATCCAAAATAAGTGATTCTAAAGCATTATACCAATCATCAGTAGTATTACATAGTACTCCTGTTTTTCCATCCTGTATCATTCTTTTGAAAGCTCCTAAATTGCTTGCAACAGTCGGAACACGTACTAAAGCAGCTTCTACCCATTTGTTTTCTGATTTGGCTTCATTGAATATACTTTCTTCTAATGGAGCAAGATTAATATCTATTGATGCAATTAATTCAGGTAGTTCTTTCCAATTAACAAATGGATGTGCTATAACACGATCTTTAAAACTTTCAAATTCTTTAGGAATATCCAATAATCCTACAATATGTAATTCAACATTTTGATATTTTTTCATTAATTTTTCGATAGCTGGCTGAATCAATATAAAATCATCATTATGTGTGATACTCCCGCTAAAATAGCCTAACTTAACATTTTCTGATTCATCCTTTTGGCACTTTATTTTTGCATAAGCTTCTTCTGATAATGAAACCATCTCTTCTGATGCCGTATTTCGATTAATAAAAACTTTAGGGCAATAATTCTTTAGTTCATTTGCCATGCCTTCAGTAGTTGTAATTACAGCATCGCACATGCTTAGAGTCTTTTGCATATCGTGTACGCCTTGATCATATCCAGCTTTTTCTTCAGGTGACATTGTTTTTAAATACTTAATAGTATCAGTATATTTTGTATCAATTACCAAATCATCAATATCGTAAATAACTGTTTTATTGAGTTCTTTAGCTTTTCGAATAAATTTGCCTAATTCTTCATTATATGGGGCTCTGTAAATAATAAATACACGATAATTCCTTACTTGATCAAAATTAAGATGCAGATAAAAATTCTGATCACAATCGACATTATTTGCTTTCAATTGCTCTATTTGATGAAGTACTCTATATCTAGGAGGATGCGGTAAAGCTTCAAAATCTACACCGTTTATGAATAAAACATCTTTAAATACTTTACCAGTGTATTTTCTATCTCTCATTCTTGCTCCTGTAAGTTTTACATAGGTATAACTTTTTTTTACAACAGATCCTACACCTTCATTTTTTAAGACAAATTTGACCTTTTTGCCTAATTCTCCAATCTTACTCATATAACCTCCTAAACAAGTTTTAACTTGTTCCATAAGCTATTGCTATGCTTATCATTTGAAATTTCACTATTCCACTTAGATTCAAATTCTTTTGATTGCTGTTTAGATATTTGCTCCGTAGATAAAGAAGATAAGAAAACTTCTGAATATGGAACCCATATATTTCTGAATCCGTTTTGACTTGCTTTTAAACAGAAATCTACATCAAAATATTGATATAGCTCTTCAGAAAAACTTCCAACTGTATTCCAGGTTTTCTTTTTAAACATTAAGCAGTCTTTACTGTTGGCAGTCACATTTCGCACATGGCACAAGATTGCTTCGTATCCTATTTCACCTTGATAATTATTTTTGCCTAGGTGATACAAATCATCCCCATATTCGTTACTGAGGGATATACCAGCACAACGGATGGAACCATCTTTGTTATAAACTTTTGCACCTACTGTTCCTACTTGATTTCTTTGCGCATGCATTATGAGTTCATCTATCCAATTTTGAGTCATAAAGCGCAATTCACCATTTAATAACAAAATGTATTCGCCTTGAGCAACGCGTATTGCTTCATTTATTTGTTCTGATAAGTTTCCTTCAAAGCTAACTGCTTTTAAATTTTTATCAAGAGTATGTTCTGATGATTTTGACAAGTAAATATATTCTAAATTAGCATATCTTGTATGGTGCTTAATTTTATCAACTACCTTTTTGGCCTGTCTCTCCGTATTGACATTCCAAAGAATTATAGAAATAAGCGGGCGATTTTTAATCGGATATTCTACACGATATATTGTTCGAAATGGAGCACTACTCATAACATTGCCTAGCTCATTATTTCTAGATAATTGATCTGAAATTGCCTTAATTGCAGCATCGACTGCATAAGCTTTCACATCCAAATTCATTGAAACAGAATTGGAGTGTACTCTCCAATAATATAAAACTTTATTTATATGAAAAATCTTACTCGCTTTTTCTGTTAATCGAAGAACCATGTCGTGATCTTGACTTCCATCAAACTCTGAACGATAGAATTTTTCTTCATCCTTTAATAGATTTTTGTCAAATACTGTAAAATGGCAGATAAAATTGTGAGACCTTAAATCGTCCATACCAAATCCTGGTTTTAAATTAAATGCTTTTAAATCCTTTATGTCATAAATAGAATTTGAAAATTTTACTTCATCTGTATATATAAAATCCGCATTTTCTTCATTGATAGCTTTGCAGGCTTCATAAAGTGCAGAAGGATGTAAAATATCATCATGATCCAGAAGTCCATAATAATCACCTGTTGCTATTTTTATACATTCATTGGTATTTTCTGAAATCCCTTTGTTCTCTGATAAATGATGATATATAATCCTTGAGTCTGTCTTTGCATGCTCCTTACATATATTCCCAACATATTGATGTTGATCATCACTACCGTCTGCCAAGCATAATTCCCAATTAGAATATGTCTGCGCCTGCAAAGATTCAATTAACTCTAAAAGAAATTCTTTAGGAGTATTGTATAGAGGGGTGATAATACTAAATTTAATTGGTTTAGAAAATTGTTCTTGTCTTTGTTTCCTCAATTCTTCTTCTGGTACAATATGGATGGACTGTATATCTTTTAATGAACATTGGTCACAATCCCTAAAATGATTCAACCTCTTTTTAAATGCAGCAAAACCATATTTAAACAGAGTCTTCAATAAAATCAATATCTTCTTAATCCAACTTTTCATAGTGCTTCTCCCGCTCTTATAGTTTTATAATTTTTCTGCAAAGCCTTTTTCTAATTTTTTAAATATCCAATAACCAACAATTGTAACTACTACACCTAATAATAGCACTAAAAATAATGCTGTAAAATCTGGCCATTGATGGTATAAAAAAGCATCTCGATATGCATCCATAATGGATGTCATTGGGTTTAATTGAATTAATTTTAATAAAATTCCCGCATTCGAAAACTGATTAAGTGAGTACAAAATAGGAGTGCCATAAAATAACATATTTATAATAAATGTCACAATGTACTCTAAATCCTGTACATAAACATTAACTGATGACAAAATAAAGAGTATCCCCAAAGTTAGAACTGCTTGTACTAAAACAATAAAAGGTATTGCTAAAATATGAATAGAAATTCCAACCCCGAAAGCTAAGCAAAAAACAACGACAATGATACAAGAAATAAAAAAGTTGATTACTCCACTCAAAACTTGAGAGATAACTAAGATTTCCCTGGGAAAATAGACCTTTTTGATAATTCCCTCATTCATTTTCACAGAAACGGTTCCAACACTGATTGCCGATGAAAAGAAAGTCCAAGGTACAATACCAGTAACCAAATAAACAATGTAATTGTCCATACCTGCTCCACGCATTAAGTAAGGGAAAACAATGTAGTAAACCAAAACTTGCAATAAAGGATTAAGAAACGACCAAAGTATTCCTAAAAATGAGCCTTTATACTTTCCTCGTATATCCTTTTTGATATTCGTTTTAAGTAGTTCTCTATATTGATAAAGATTTTTAAAAACTTCCATATATTTTTATCCTTCCTACTCAATATATATTTCACAAATTGTGTCAGCTAGTTCTTGATCATCATGATTCTTACAAACAACTTTCATCAAATGTTTCCCTTTGGATGCATTTTCAATAGGTAGATCTAATCTCCATCCTAAAGTATCTACATCCACTAATCCAGAAAAATCTTCCTTAAATGCTTTATATACATCTAATCTTTTATATCTTTCAATTAATTTTGAATCTATTTTGTTATCGTCTAAATAAATTTCAAAAATAGCTTTTGGATCATCAGCAATAACCCATCCATGGCTTTCTATACTTTTCAAATTACTAGAAAAGCATTGATAATTCTTGGGTTCATCAATGTAAGTCATTCCTTTATGAATACCTTGCTGAATTGCTTTTTTTCGTTCCGCCATATGGTCCAAAGCCACTTGGTCTAGATATTGCTCTATAACTTCTGAAGCTTTTCCATCTGCTTTCACTTCTCCCTCGTACAACCAAATTGCTCGATTGCACAATTTTTTTACAACATCTAAACTATGTGAAACTATGACTATTGTTTTATCACTATGTTTTAATTCTTCTAACTTATCAAAACATTTTTCCTGAAAATGTTGATCTCCAACCGCCAAAATCTCATCAATCAACAATATATCGGCATCCACATTAATCGCAACAGAAAACGCAAGTCTCATATACATTCCGGATGAATATGTCCTAACTGGATTATCAATGGCAGAACCTAATTCTGAGAATTCTATAATATCTTCTATACGTTTATCTATTTCATTTCTAGTTAAGCCAAAGATTGATGCGTTAAAATAAATATTTTCACGCCCTGTAAAATCAATATGGAACCCGGCCCCTAACTCTAGTAGAGAAGTTAATTTACCATGTGTAGTTATACTCCCTTTTGTTGGATAAATAATCTTTGTCATCATTTTCAAAAGAGTAGATTTTCCCGAACCGTTTACACCTATTAAAGCAACTGTTTCTCCCTTTCTTATATTTAAATTTATATTTTTTAAAACTTCATGATATTCTGTTTTTCCTCGATTCCAAAATAGTAACTTATCCTTTAGTGTTTTTGCCCGGTCATATTCTATTTTGAATTGTTTGTATACATTTTTTACTTCTATTGCGTTTTGAGTTTCCATGCAATCACCTCATCAGTCAAACATTCTTATTTTATCATAATTTATGTTTTAAATAAATTCGACATTATATCAATAATTGAGTAGTATCATAAAATCTTTTCTTTCCACAACATACGGATTAAGTTTTTTCATCATTTTTCATAGTTTTTCGATTCTTATTCATATATGTATAGTGGAGGTTATCATTTCATGTCAAATTTAAAGGAATTTCAAACCGTTATTCAATCAAAAAAACGTTTCATTGATGCGTATTCAAAAATTATTCTTTCGTTCAAACCCATCCGGTCATATCTGCTTCAACAATGTCTAGGAGTTTAAAGATTTCTCTTTAGAAGAGATTTCTGCATTCATTCAACCAAGTTCTTCCAGTTCCAAAAATATTACACTGGATTCCGAAGATATTCGTATTCCTGGAGCTAAAATTGTCTATGATTTACTCTATATGGTTCAACGCTCTTTGTATCTATCAAAATTTATGTTGATTCCTATTGAAGCACAAGGTGAAGAATCCTATAAATACACTCTTCCTTGTCGAAATCTATATTATGCATATAAATTGATTGCCGATCAAAAAAATCATTCTCCCGGGGATTCAAAAATCTCTTTATAACGATAATATAGCCGTTCGTTCTTTTTGGATATGTTCACATCACCCAAAGATAAAAAATAATTGTCTATTAGAGTATGTAACACTAGAAATCAAAAGATGGGTAGCTTTCGTTTTGATCCTAAATCTTGTGGAATCTCTAAGACTCATCTTTTATATTCGTCCCTTCAATCAAAAGAAGACAAGGAAGCAATTAAAGATATGTGTACATTTGGCCAGGGTACTTATCTTGCCTGGACAGAACATGGAATGAAGCAAGGCAGAAAACAAGGTCGCATCTAAGGCCTCAAATCCGGTGAATTGGATCCCCTTGTTCAAAACATTTCTCTTTTACCGGAAAGTGGCACCATTTCCGATATTCAACAGGCCTTTTCTATCTTGTGTGTTCAAAAGGAAATGCAATCTAAAGTTTTAAAACGCTCAAATCTTCATTAATACAAATCCCCATAGAAACACTCATCTTCCATGGGGATTTTACTCGTTTAATCTAGAATATACTCTTTTAATATCATTAATATATCCTTGAACGATATTCTTTTAATAATTCTGTTTCAAGGATCTACTCATTAATTTCTTTTAGTTTTAGCTCTTCTAAATTCTCTAATATTTTCAAATGCCTTTTTACTGTATTTATTTTCTGATTTACTTTTCAAATAATCACCTGAAGAGTAATGCCATAGATAGAATGCAAGATATCTATCCTTGAATCACTGGACAATCATTCATTTCTTTTAATCCTGCCTTTGGCATACTAAATCGCAGAATTTGTCGAATTGATAAAAACCAAAAGCCATCGTATTACAGTTTTTTCCATTCCATATTCAAAATAATATCCTAATTAAAAAACATTCATTTCTCTTCTCGACAACAATCCTTTACCATAATCTATCTATACAAGTATTAAAACAAACGATATTTCATCAGTTTCTTTTTGATCTGATTTGCCTGCTCCCTATACTTCTTAAAAGAATCCGAATTTTGAACCTTTGCATCATTCGAAACATATACATATAGTTTTCTATGATCTTTCATTTCAATTTCTAAACCAATATATACTTTTCGATTAAACCACCAGAAATTATAATTTGTGACCAAAACTCTGCGATCCACAGGAAACGGATGTTCTTCATCATGATACTTGGCATCTTCAAATACGATCTGACACTTACAAACATCCTTTATCGCATAGATTCCTTTCGTTCCTGATAGGATTTGAAAGGTTTTCCGATTTGTATCAATCAGCACATTTCCTAAATCCATGAAACTTTTCTGCTTTTTGGAAAGATCAATATCGATCAAATCTGATAATGGAATCTGATAAAAATCCGCATACTTTTGCATACCATCTAAATCCGGTTCAGATTTTCCCAGTTCGTGATTGGATATCGTCTGATGGGCCATATACAGTTTTGAAGCCAGTTCTTTTTGTGATAAGCCATTCTTTAAACGTAAATAATGTAAATTTGATTTGAGGTACGTCATGATCCATGCCCCCTTTCAATATTATAATAAAATACAGAAAGTCAGCTGTCATGCAAAGAAAATGGGAATCTGTAGTTATCCTACTTTTTTGATCATAAACACGATTTCGCTGGCGTATAGATTCTAAAGAAGTCTATCGAAAGTACTTCTATTGTTCATTCAGATGAAACATAAGTACAAAAAAAGCCTCTATCTAAAACGATAAAGGCGAATTCAACAAATGTAGTTGTCCTACTCAGTTGAATCAAACAGAAATATATTTTCTCAACTATTGTAAATACTCTTTTCTCGACAACAAATAAATCGAAATCAAAAAGATACATGCCAAAATAAAATATACAACCATCATGATGGCTAAGGGTGAAATAACGATACCTTGTATATCCAAAAATGTGAATCCCGATAACTGGGCCATCGAATTCAATAATTGATCAGGAAATAGCTTTACAAATGTAATCAAATTAGAACTAGAGATATAATTTGTCAACCAATCCGGTATTAGAATCAATAAAAACGCTACTGTTGAAGCGATTACCGTAGATCTGGTTCTGTAAGAGATAAACATGGTAATGCTTGAAAAAATTAACGCACCCATTAATCCACTCATCAACATAATTCCTACAGCTTGCAGATTTGTAATATTCCAAGGGGAGTCCCATCCAATAAAAAAGTTCGTTTGTACCGGATTCGATGCTCCATCAAATCCAAAGATGCCTAAAATCATCAAAATATAAAAGCTCATTACTATTGTATATATGCCTATGGTCAATACTAAGCCAAGACATATTTTTGACAAAGCTCCTCTTGTCTTCCCTTTATAAGAGCTCAGAAGGATTAATTTTGCTTTCGTCTTATCCTCATAAGAAAATATCGAAGCCAGCAATAAACTGATTATAATGACAGAAAAGATTTGTAACATCGGCAAAGATTGGACGATTCTTTCCCATCCATCCTGATACGTATAGTTCCAAGGTGTTTGATTTTCTTCATATTGCTTTCTATAAAACTCTTTCTGGTTCTTCGTCAGCTCCTGATTCGAACTCAAATAGCTTTCCAGACCCTCCTTGCGATTTTTATAAAAAGAAGAGCTTTGATCAGGCGATAAGCTATCTATCAAATAGTAATCCAAGGGTCCAAATAGACAATAAGAAGAATTAATTATATCTCGTATATCTTCATAACCCTGTTTCAATGAATAGACTTGATTGGAAATCACGACATCTGTTGTTCCCGGATAATATCCCGGAAACTCTTCTAGGATATCTTGGTTGGTTTGCAGCACTTTTTTAATCTGCTCTTCTGTTAAAAGACCATTCCATTTTGATTTACTTTCCTTTAATTCACGGATAGCGCTAAATCCAGAAATCGAGGTTCCATCAGCTTTTACATATTGTGTACTTTGAATATTATAAAATAGACTAAAAAGTAAGATGAATCCTAATAAAACCAAGAGAAGCTTCGAGCTTGTTCGAGAAAATATCTTTTTCAATTCATAATACAACATGTATATTCTCCTTTTTCCGATTATAGAATAAGAATACATCCTCTAACGTACATGCGTCTTGTGTAGCACCGGGAATCGGAGATTCCTTACATAAGATACGGATATTTTCATATTCATGAGACTGCGTAGAACTGGTCACGATACCTTTTTGTTTTATCGAATCAGCTTGATACCTGCTCACCTTGATTTTCCATGCGCATATTGGCATTCCTTGAATCAATTCCTCCACGGTTCCAGAATCCAACAACTTTCCTTTATGCATGAGAAGAATCTGGTCAGCGATAGATTCTACATCCGATACGATATGTGTCGATAACAGAATAATTTTATCTGATGCAAGAGAACACAATAATTGACGAAAACGATATCTTTCCTCTGGGTCCAATCCGGCAGTGGGTTCATCAAGTATCAAAACCTTAGGATCATTGAGCAACGCCTGTGCTATTCCTAATCTTTGAATCATACCGCCTGAAAACTTCTTGATTTTTTTCTTTCTTACTTCCCATAAAGAAACAACCTGTAATAAATCCTTGATCCTTCGTTTGGCAAGCGCTGGTCGAATTGCCTTCACCGAAGCAATATATCCCAAATAATCCAATGGATTCATGTCCGGATAATAGCCAAAGTCCTGTGGAAGATAGCCTAATACTTTTCTATAATCCCCATCCATCTTAAAAATATCTTTCCCATCAAAACAGATCTTCCCCGCGCTTGGTTTCATCAATGCAGTCAACATGCGAATTAAAGTCGTTTTCCCCGCACCATTTTCACCCAACAAGCCAATAATTCCCGGTTGTAGATGAATAGATAAATGATCTACGACATTTACATCCGCATATGTTTTTGTCACATTCAAAAGACTTAATTCCATACAATCACCTCCTTACATCTATGAATCAGCTGATAACTAATGACCAACAATACAAATAAAGAAAACAGAAAGAAACCAAACCACAATGAATAGGATATTTGTGCATATAGCTGTTCATTGGATAAAAGAAGAAACCATGCCAAAGTAAAAATAAAGCTCAAGCTGATAGGTAAATAAAACTCTCTTCCAGAATAAAATGTCAAACTGGCCAACATTAAGATACAAACTCCATTAAAGGGTATCAATAGTTCAAAAATCAAATGCTCTATCCCTTGCATACAGACTAAAGTCCACAACAGCGTTAGTCCAAACAAATCCACGATGCCAAACAATACCATTCTTGCGATATAAATATCCTTAGTCGTATATACCGAGCTATTTTCTATTTCTTCCATTCTGCATTGTCTGGTTCTCCATAATTCAGGCAATATCAATACTGTAAAAACAGGAATTATGATCGCAATTGCTTTTCGTTCGACCGCTTGAGAAAATCCCATGTTCAATATAAGCCATAATAGGAGCAAGCATCCAAACTGCAGTATCCACCATCGTTTACGAATAAATAGAAATTGGGAATACAAAAATTCAGCGATAGAAGAGCTTTGTCTTTTTTCATGATCCCAAAAAGCTGTAATCGATTTTTCAACAGTTTGTTGAATATGTTCTTCCTGTGTCATATCTCTGCCTCCAATCTGTTTCTTAAAATCTTTTTTGCCTGTGCCAATCGATATTTCACCAAAGGTACACCAATTCGCAAGATCTTTGAAATTTCATTGATTTTTAGACCTTGGTAGTAATACAACTCAATAACCTGTTTTAAAGTTATGGGAAGTTCTTGCACTGCATTTTCCAAGCTAATCTGGTCTTCAACAGATACACCAGCTAATTCTATACACATAGTCTCATCCAAACCTACAAAACACTTGGCCTGTTTATAATGATCAACACATAGATGTCCTGCGATGACGTACAGATAATTTTTTGCCTTCCCATAATGTTTATAAGATGAAAAATTCGAAAAAAATCTAAGAAACACTTCTTGAGTAAGATCCATCGCATCTTCGTTTGATGAAGTCCTCCGCCTACAGTATTTCAAAATATCCGAGTAATACTTTCGAACAAACGTTTCAATCGCCGAAGTATCTCCATGTTTCATCTCTTTGATCAGATGTAAATCTTCATCTATTTTGTATAGGTTAAAATCCATAAAACCAATTTCCTTTTTCACTTTATATAACGATACATTTCCTAAAAAGATAGTCAGAGTAAAATATTTTTGACATCAATATAATAAAAATCTACCACATGATATAGTTTTTCACGATAAATGATAAGCTCTTTTAAAAATAATCGTCACAGCTCTTTATAAAGATTAATTTTAAAAACTACAGATAAAAAAAGAGAGGGTTATTTGAAAAACCTCTCATTACATATGATCCTTTCATGAACTTCTCAAAAAATAAAAAAGCGCCTTATTTAAAGGCCAATGGTGTCAACCTAAGAGAACTTAGGTTGACATCATTTTTTTATATCATCTTAACTACGATATTTGTGAATCAAATGATTTAAAAGAGTATAAGAAAACCATTGCCGTAATTGGCAGTTTTTTAAAAATCAGTTATTCTAATATTAGCTAGGTGGCATAGTCATCAATGCTCCATTGTGTGGCCTCGTATTCGGCCATTCTCTTCCATCCAGGCGAAAACGCATCGGCTTGCCTTGCTTGATGATTCTATTCCACCTCTTATAGTGCCTGTTGGGACGGACAGGCACTTTTATTTTGTTGATCAATGCTTTTATCAAATCAATCATCTTATCTATCCTGCCGCGGTTTTCATTTCGTATCCATCGTACAACTTTTTCATCCCGGATCAGTTCGTTCAACTGCTTCCAATTGATTTGATAGTTATATTTGTTTGCTTCAGAATGTTTTTCTATCAGTTCTTCATCCATCTCTTTACGTAGAATTCCGCTGAGATTATGAAAAACTACCTTCGCATAAATCGAACATGTCTCACTGTCACAATCTTTACTAAAATATCGTTCGATAGTTCGACAGTTATAGAATTATAAATATCCTGAATGTCGCTTATATAGCGCTTTTTTTATGTCAAATCCCTTTTTAATTTTGTTGTATGGATGTTGTATGGTGTTGTACTTTGTGGTGTAATAAGCTTGTACAAGGAGCCTCCCTCATGAAACTAAACTATGACAGAAAATCTAGGGATCCCACCTACTTCATCCAGGTCGGCATCCGCAACGGTAAAAAAGTGACCACTAAGAACGTGGAACGGATCGGCAAGCATTCGGAATTATTGAAGATCACAGACGATCCTCTGGAATATGCCAGACAAAAAGTTAAGGAATATAATGACAATCTTAAGAACAGCAGGGTCGAGTATAACATCACCATTCATTTTGACGACAAGGTCATCAACCGGGGAAACATTGTTTCCAGGTCCACCTGCAGGAATATCGGTTATCTCTATCTCAAGGAGATCTATTCCTCACTGAAGCTTTCCGGTTTCTTTGAAAAGGTCTGCAGTGACCGCAGGATCGCCTTCCATCCCGATATGATCAATATGGTCCTTGCCTTTTCGAGGATACTTGATCCGGGGAGCAAGCTGCATACCTTGAAGAACCTGTCCCTCTTTTATGGTGATTTTGATTTCTCCCATCAGGATATCCTTCGTTTCATGGATATCCTGGAAGAAAACTATGACGAATATCTTTCGCATTTATTTGAATCCAGTAATAAAGTGATCAAGAGAAACACCAGTGTCTGTTATTTCGACTGTACGAACTTCTATTTTGAAAAGTAGACCGAAGATGAGGATGTATATGATGAGATCACAGGTGAACTGATAAAAGGTCTCTTAAAATACGGTGTATCCAAAGAACATCGCCCGAATCCGATCGTACAGATGGGACTGTTCATGGATGCCGACGGCATTCCCCTGAGCATGTGTATCAATCCCGGAAGCGACAATGAATCGCTTTGTGCCGTACCGGCAGAAAAGAAGATGCTCAAGATGTTCGAGAACAAGGATATCATCTATTGTGCAGATGCAGGGCTCGGCTACAATGACGCAAGGGTATTCAACGATTTTGGCGGGCGGAAGTTTGTGGTAACACAATCGGTCAAGAAATTGAGCGATGTTCTAAAACAGGCTGTATTCAATGATTTTGACTACTGTTTTTCCCAGGACGGAAAGCCGATGTCTTTAGAGGCAATGAAAAGCTTTGATCGAACGTTGACGGAAAATCGAAAATATTATGACGGATACATATATAAATCCATAACGGTTGACAAACCGGTGGATCTGGGTTTGTTCGAGATCCGGCAGTCTAAGAACGGAAAGACTAGAAAGGTGAAATCAAAAGGGACCCTGAAACAGCGTATCATCGTGACCTATTCAAGAAAGATGGCTGAATACCAGAAGACGGTAAGAAACAGGCAAATCGAACGTGCAAAAAAAATACTGGCAGCCATGGATCCTGAAAACTTCAAGAAAGGACCTCACGACGTGACAAGGTTTATCAAGAGCGACAAAGAAAAGAAGAATTATTCTTTAGATGAAGCACGTATCGAAGCCGAGGCGCAGTACGATGGTTTCTATGCGGTCTCCACAAATATATTCGACATGAAGGAAACAGAAGTCCTGGACATCCAGTCAAGAAGATATCAAATAGAAGACTGTTTCCGCATCCTGAAAACAAACTTCAGTTCAAGATCCGTATATCATCACAAGGAAAATCGAATAATAGCACACTTCCTGATCTGTTATACAGCCTTATTGATCTATCGATTACTCGAAGTCAAATTAGACAGAAACAAAACGCATTTCACAACCGGGCAGATCATCGAAACGCTGCAGAACATGAATGTGGTCAACTGCTCGGATATGTACTACCAGTCCTGTTATACCGGATCCGATGTACTGGATTCACTGGAACAACTGTTTGATTTAAAACTGAATCGAAAATACTATCTGCCGAAAACATTGAATAAATTAAAAAAAATTTGAGGAATAATAGTTCCATACAACAATTTATAAATAGTAAAAATGAACGTTAGGCCTTTATTTAAAGGCTTTGCGCTCACTTTTATATTATATAACTGTCGAAAACGGGATCATACCACATGACAAAAAAGTACAAAAACAAACGTATTTAAATTTCGAGTATAAGATTCCCTAATTTGATGTTCACCATATCTCAATATATCCGAATCGTGTTTTCAAACTTTGAAGTCTTTATTTTGTCAAAAAAACGATAATGAGTGAAAAAATTGAGATCAATATCCCCATCAAAAATAGACAGATTTGAATCATTTGATTCAATTCTATAATTCCTCCAAGCAGTGCGGCCATCATACCAAAGGAAAGACATACATCTAACTTAGTTCGGTTTTCAAAAGGATTCTTTTTGCGGATATTCCATTCTGCGACCAACAAGATTCCTAACATAAATACGGAGATAGCCAGACAATAAATCGTGCTCAGTTCAGGGTCCTCCTGGTTGGTCAATACAACCATTACCCCTGCTAAACAGGTGATAAAAACCGTTAAAGATTTAAACATCAGATATTTTTTCATAAATTGGACTCCCTTCAAAGCAAATCTTTTTCCAAAAATGAAATCGCTTTTTTTATCTTTATTCGTAATGCGATTCCAAATCCCCATACAAAACCGCCACAAACCATGATAAGTATTGTCTGAAAAATTGTTTTTGCGAAGAGTTTTGTCAGAGTAATGGTAATAACAATTCCAACAAGAATCAAAAGTTCTGTAAATATTCCAAATGTCAACAATTCCGATTTTGTCTTGAAAATTTCCATTGCGGATTGATCTCCTTGTATTAATTTCTCTTTTTCGTTCATTTTTTTGCCATAGAGAAGTTCAGAAATTTGAATATCAAGGGCTTTACATAAAGGTTCATATAAAGAAAGGTCCGGCATGGTTTTTCCGTTTTCCCATCTGGAAATGGATTTGTCACTAACATTCAGAATTTCAGCTAATTGCGCCTGTGTAAGACCTTTTTCTGTTCGGCATTTATAAATAAATTTTCCTATATCTCTCGGGTTCATAATCCTTTTCCTCCGTTTATATTGTAGTATAGCTTTTTAAAAAGAACAGGACAGAAAATGAGAAAAAGCAAATCAATATAAAAAAGCCTTTATCTAAAGTGATAAAGGCACATTTTAGAGATGGTGGTCTCAGTCGGAATCGAACCAACGACACAAGGATTTTCAGTCCTTTGCTCTACCAACTGAGCTATGAGACCATTTGGTTGCGGGGGAAGGATTTGAACCAACGACCTCCGGGTTATGAGCCCGACGAGCTACCAGACTGCTCTACCCCGCGATGTGAAATATTAACTTGAATGGCGGAGAAGCTGGGATTCGAACCCAGGCGCCGCGCTAACGACCTACCGGTTTTCAAGACCGGACCCTTCAGCCACTTGGGTACTTCTCCAATCGTATTGAAATTGGTGGACCCTGTAGGACTCGAACCTACGACCCGCCGGTTATGAGCCGGATGCTCTGACCAACTGAGCTAAGGGTCCATTAAACTCGTTGGTGGCTGGAGTGAGACTCGAACTCACGACCTTCCGGGTATGAACCGGATGCTCTAGCCAACTAAGCTACCCAGCCAAAATTTAGAAAGTGGTCGGGACGACAGGATTTGAACCTGCGACCCCTTGATCCCAAATCAAGTGCACTACCAAGCTGTGCTACGTCCCGAAAACAAAAGAATGGCGCGCCCAGCAGGAGTCGAACCCACAACCTTTTGATCCGTAGTCAAACGCTCTATCCAATTGAGCTATGGGCGCACATACACAATCAGTGCTCAATTAATATAGCACAGCCTGTCCCCTTTTGCAATGCCTTTTTTTAAATTTTACACGGATTGTCGTATCTATCTATCAAAAAACGATGCCTTCCATGATTTCACAGAACCATTTTCTTAACCCATTATTCTTCCTCTATCACTTTTATGTTTTCAAAAACGGGATCTTTTATATTTTGTATAGTGGCCTGCTGCCCATCTATACAAAAAGTATAAGTTCCATCTTGATGGTGAATCAAATATCCCCGCTCCTGCATTTCTTGCTCGCTCCATGTTCCTTCGGTTCCGGGAGCATTTTCATGATAAGGCTCAAAGATGACAAGATTTGTGACAACAGGAAGCATAAACAAAAACAGTAAAATACCTTTATTTGTCTTTTTCTTCTGTTTGGATTCTAAAAGATATTGAACACGATACGATAAAACATTTCTATTTTCCGCAAAGAAAAAGCTCGATGAAAATCGCAATTTTTTCTGTAACACATTTTTAGTTATCTTCTCGTTCATTTCCACTAAAGTTGAAACATAGTCCAACATTTTCTCCTGTGTCATAGAACGTGTTACTTTTTCATCTACACGCATCTCCAATACGATCTGAACTTGATTTTTCAGCCAGTACACCGGTAAAAACCACCAATATACGATCGTTAAAAGATTCATAAGCTGTTTAATCCATATATCGTGATTTAGAATATGCTGCAACTCATGTGATAAAATGTGCTCTATTTCCTTTTGTGAATAAGATACATTTGGTAACAGGATCACTTTTTGCCATCCTAAAACCATAGGAACTTCAATTAAATCCGTCTTCCAAACCGGATAATCATTTTTTGGATTCACCTTCATAAAATCAGAAATATGAAACACTTCACTTTTCTTTTGAATGATTTTTTGTAGATCAAACATCCTTTTTAACATATATAAAGAATGAAGAGCGGTAGCTATCATCCCCACACACCATAGAATCATGATCACTTCGCCAAACCGATGGCCGAATACCACAATGTTTAAAAGGGCCTGTAAAGGATTCATCAAAGCACTAAACGCAATCGTTATGGTAAAAGGAAATTCCACCGGTAAAAAAAGACGGCCCCATATGATCATCGCCAACAATATCAAAAGATCCATCCGAAATAGAAGATGTGTCTTCTTTCTCTGTATCAAAACATAAAAAAGCAGAATCATCCCCAATGCCATTAATAAAGTAATAAAAATCGAAGAAGTAGATATATGCATAAAATTATCCCCTCCCCATTATAAAATTTATTATATCCTAATTCTTTGAAAAAGCACATTAAGATTTCATGAGGACATAAAACAGGCTTTCTATTGCTTCTTAAATCGAACAAAAAATTAAGAAAATTTTATAAAATTCAGCGATCGTATTGTGCTATAATACAGCTACGAAAGGGGATTTATCATTAAGGGGTTTTACATTCATGAAGGGGAAACAAATCATAATCCGGGGTTCTATCCTCCTGTCATTGGCGGCTGTTATTTTTGGCTTGTTTATCAGTGCATGTTCACATGCGGATATCTTGCCGGTTCGTTCGAACATTGTTTATCAAAAAGGGGAAATTGTAAATCTGAAAGCAGAGAATTTTTTAGACTCCAGCGTATCTTCCGAAGTCTTAAAAAAGGCGATTTTATACTCACCTTTATTAGATCGTGAAAAATATACACTGGATGAAAACTGTAACGTTGTTTCTAAAGGAAAAGACTATTTAGAATGTGGTACGTATCAAGTTTCCATTGCTTATAAGGATGAAATCAAAACCGTGCAGTTTAAGGTCGTAGAAACATAAAACGACAAGACGTCAAGTCCTGCCGTTTTTTTTATCGACGTAAGCGAAATGTTTTCGGAGCTTTCGCATAAACCAGTTTATACGCAATTAAAATATAGAGTATGCAGAAAAGTGACATGATCGTTCCAAAGACATAGGTGCTCATATGGATATAGATAAACGCAAAGCACACAATGTAGGTCAATGACATGACGATACCATAGGTTGCGCTCTTGGTTTCGGTAAATTCATTATATGGCTGCAAAAGATAATAACTTGTCAAATAATGAATGGAAAAGAAAATGCTCGTTGATACAATACAAATAAATACGATGGGATAAACCCAAATGCTTTCATCGGCCTGACTGATGGCCAAAAGAATCGGTAGGCCAATGGCTAATACCAAGGCCGGCATTAAATTGATCACAATCAAAGAGCGTAATCGCAAGCGAAACAAAGATAAGATCACATCCGGCCTGCGATAAAAGGAGTAGGTCAACATACTGTGATCACAATTGCGAAACATCGCCTGCACGACGGATTTAGAGGAGTTAAACGAATACAGGATGAACACAAAATAGGGAAGATAGTTCAACACAAAGCCTTGTACCACTTCTCTTGCCTCTGCCAAGAAAACTTCCAATATCCCGGTGAATACTACAATACCCAAACAAATTAACGTCATGCGCTTGCTCGAACGCCAAAGAATCCTTTTATGCCGCTTGATGAATAAATCATTAAAATACGCATAACCTGTTTTCTGACTGGTGATCTTTTGATCCTGGCTGATCATATCCCAGGAGTTTTTGTTCTGCACTTCCTTCATGCTGGCCTTGATCTGAACCGGCCCTTTTTGTAATAAAAGACGATACATTTCTCTAAATCTTTGAAATCTCAAAACATAAGGACAGACCCCGATACCGATAACGATCACCATGACCATCAAAACAAGATATGCGATCTCCGGCAAGAAAAAACCGGCAAAGAGTGCGCCATAAGCTAAAACCCAACAAGTCAGAATCAAAGTCCAAATCAGTTTAACCGGGCTATTCTCATTGCGAAGAATTTTTTTAGTTTCAAAACGATATAAAGACCAGGCAGCACTGATCGTTTTAGCCGCGAAGATGTAAAAAGGAACGACCAGACAATAGTACCATGGAATCGGACACCACAGGCAGACAACCCACAAAGAAACTCCCATGCCCACCAGAATCTTGATCATTGAATACGCATAATCGGTCAAAGTATAGGCTTTGGCATCCATCCGTAAGGAAATCATCGCATAGTATTTATCCTTTGTCGGATCAAACATCGTATTGTTTGAAATGGCTCCGGCGATGCTTAAAAAGAACAAAATATGGATGATCGCTAAACTCGGCTGTTTTGATGCCATCAAGACAACCGGGTAATAAATACAGATGGCAACATACAATCCTTTGTTGATGAAAATTGATACGATTTCCCACAATAATGCCAACACCGTGAAGACCATCTTTAAACCAGTCTTTCCATAAAGACTGACCGATAATATTCGTTTTAACCCCGGAACCTGTCGAATCGCATATAAGATAGAGTTGATTCGATATGTCATTCGCAATCGAAAAGAGATCCAAAATACCTTACGCATGATCTTCCTCTTGCAGGATACGCAAAATATCCGCTTTCAATTCGGTTTCACTTTCTTTTTCCGGCATTTCTTCCAACTTACCATGACTCAACAAAACAATCTCATCACACAGATTAAAAGCCAGCTCCATAATGTGTGTCGATAAAATTAAGATTCGATCCTTTTTCAAATCACGAAGGATGTTTTTCACCTCTTCCGCCACAACGACATCTAAAGAGGTCAAAGGTTCATCCAACAATAAAACCTTGGGAGAAGCAATGATATTGATCAACATCTGCATCTTATTTTTCATACCGTGTGAAAAATCTTTCAACAGACGATCTCGATCTTCTTTTTCCAAATTCACAAGATCAAAATACGCATCCAGATCCATTGTATTGGGAATGGATGCCGCATTGATCTCCACAAAAAATTTTAAAAATTCCCGAGCGGTCAAAAATTCCGGCACTTGTGGTGTCGATAAAACATAGCCGATATCTTCCATTCCCAAAGGCTGTTCTGAATCTTTATCCCGCAGGAAAAATCTTCCCGCATCCACAGAAATATCCTGGTTTAAACAGTTAAACAACGTCGTCTTTCCGGCCCCGTTTCTTCCTAATAAACCATAGATCTTACCTGGTTGAAAAGTAAACGTGATGTCTTTAAGAACGTCTTTGTCATCAAAGCTCTTTTTTAAATGTTCAATTTGTAATTCCATAGCCTTCCTCACTTATGCAATTATATTAACATAGCGAAACTATCTTTAACATACCCCCTCCCATTTCGAAAAAATAACTAGCTTTTGCTAGTCATTCAAACGTAATAAGTTATGTTCTTCGATACCGACATGGACCGTAGTTCCCGGTTCAAACAGGGCAAAACTTCTAAAAAGAACTTCTGATGTAAACACTACATCCTTACACTGTAAGGTATAGCGTAGAACATTTCCTCGTGAAATGAAGTCCACGACCTTGGCATCAAATGTCAAATAAGTCGGATCTTCGATTGCCTCTTTTGACAACATGAATGTTTCCGGTCGAATCGCATAATAATTGCCGGGATAACGTTTTTCTGGAAAGAAAGCTGTCAGTTCCACCGGTGTCATAATATTGTAATGACCGATGAATTCTGCCGCAAATTTAGATACCGGATGTGTATAAAGCTGTACCGGTTTACCACTTTGTTCAATGATGCCCTGATTCATCAGATGAATCTTATCGGACATTATCATCGCCTCATCCTGATCATGCGTGACAAAGATCGTTGTAATCTTCAATTCCTTTTGAACACGTTTGATTTTCTCCTGCAGTTCACGTCTTAGTTTGGCATCAATAGCGCTCAATGGTTCATCCAGCAACAACACCTTTGGCTCCATGACAATGGCACGGGCAATCGCCACACGCTGCTGCTGACCACCGGACAACTGGCTGGGATAGCTCTTTTCCTTTCCCGACAAATCAACCATTTCAATGGCAGCTTTGACCTTTTTCTCGATCTCATTTTTATCCATTTTGGCAATTTTTAAACCAAAGGCAATATTATCCTCTACATTCATATTCTGAAATAAAGAATACTGCTGAAAGACCATTCCGATACCACGTTTTTGTACCGGAGTATTTGTGATATCTTCACCATCCAGAATAATCTGACCGGAGCTGATATCTTCTAAACCTGCCAAAGAACGAAGCAAGGTTGATTTTCCACAGCCACTTGGTCCCAATAAAGTGACAAGCTCTCCTTTTTCGACATCCAGATCGATACTTTTTAACACCTGGTTCACACCATCATAGCTTTTACAGATGCCTCGAAACTCAATATAAGCCATTATGCTTTCCTCCCTTTCGTTGATTTTATTGCTTTGTTTTGAATCATCAATGTCAATGTAGAAATCAACAACGTTGTGATAAATAAGATCACAATGATTGCACTCGATGTCTGTCCTGATTTAGACATTGTCTGGTACAGATAGATTCCTGCGGTTCTAAAGGCACTGCCGGCAATCATGTTGACAACAACGAAATCCGCAAAGATCATCGTAAATGCCAACATCATCGTAGATATAATGCCTCGCTTCATCTGTGGAATCACGATGGTAAAAAAGGCATGCAGCTTGGAACAACCCAGGACCTGTGCTGCTTCAATCACACAACGAACATTCAAAGCACCGATCATATTTTTTAAACCACGGAATACATAGGGCAAAATAATAATGCAGTAAGCACCCACCAACAAGAAAATACGGTTCGAAAGAAAGCCTGGCTTGCCCGAATATAATGAAATAATACCCGCTGCCAAGATGACCCCCTGTATCGCATACGGGATATTACAAAGGATTTCAATATATTTTTCCAGCTTTGGCACATACAAAGTGATCACATACAAAACTAATAAGATCGCAATCGTGCAGATCACAACCGGCACGATAGAAATCACAATGGATCTAAGCAATGAATTGATAAAGGCTCCATCCGAAAAAATCCCCGCATAAAAGTTCAAAGTAAATCCGGTGGGTAAAATATCCATCCATTCCGTAAAAACAGAATAGAAAAATGTTAAAGCTAACGGCAAAACCAAGAAAGCCGCAACCAGAAATAAAATCAAACCATCCCACAAATGTGTTTTTATCTTCATGCGTTTGTACCTCGTTTCTGAAACTTATTCGTGATTAAAATGGAAAGTACCATCAAAATCATCATGACAAGGGCCAGAGCACAACCAAATTCCTGGTTCTGTACTACTTCGCCTACGTATTGTTGCGAAATACGAATGGGCAAAAGCGCAATGTTGTTACTTAAAAGCGCATAAGCCGTTCCATAGGCAGCCAAAGAATTGGCAAATAACACCGAGAAGGTTCCTAGAATACTTGGAAGTAAAGAAGGAATGGCCACCTTAAACCAATAGTGAAAACTGTTTCCTCCAAGAAGTCCAACCGCTTCTCTCCATTCTTTTTTCAAGCCGCCAAAAATCGGAAGCATCAATAAAGTGGCCATTGGAATCTGGAAGTAAATATAGGTCAAAAGCAGACCGTTGATCGTATATAGATCAAAATCGGCCAGAAAACCAATGCCATAGTTTTTCCCAATCAGCGTCAAGATTCCCACATTTCCTAAAAGAATCATAAATGCGAAAGCCAAAGGTACACCGGCAAAGTTACTGGTGATGTTTAACACACTGGTAAAAATATTGCGAATCTTGGGACTGGCCGCATTGGCTGCTTTGGCCGCCAAAAACGCAATCACGATACCGGCTAAAGCCGATACCACGGAAATCCAGATACTGTTCCAGATAGACTGTTGGTAAAGTCTTGTGGAAAAGATTTTCACAAAATGCTCCACGGTAAAACCACCGCCGCCGGTAGGTGTAAAACTTTTGATAACGATATTGATCAAAGGAAGGATCTCAAATAAAAACGTGATTACAAAAAAGGGAATCAAAGCCAATAAATAGACTTTACTGTTCTTCTTTGTTTTCGTCATGCAAATCCACCTCCAAATCTTTCATCTTTTCAGATGTATCTATCCCCAGTATAAAACAAAGCAGGGGTGCCATATCCAAAGTGGTCAGCTGTTTTTTTGACAAACCTGGCTGAACACGAGAATCCAGGATATACAATGCAGTATTTCTTTGACTGCTGCTGTTTCCACCATGATAGCCCTGCTCACTCATGCCATGATCAGCTGCTACTACAACGCTATAGCCCTGATCTAACCACATCGGAATGTATGTGGATAACAGCTTGTCATTTTGAATCACGGCCTGGCTATATTCTTTAGAACCGGCGCTAAACTTATGACCGGCATCATCGATACCCATCGGATGGATCAATACAAAGTCATAGGTATCCTGCTTCATAAACTGCGCAGCCATCGAATATAAGTGAGAATCCGGAAAGGTATCTGCGTAGTAAAAAAAGCCTCGATCGATACAAGAATTTGAATCTTCATGAAGCATATCTGTGTCCTCATCAAACGGAGCTGAAAGATACAATTCACTGATCCAGTAATACGCTAACACAAGGCTTTTTTTATGCGCATTTTTCAACATTTGAAATAAATGCTTCTGGTTCGATAAACGAACGATTTGATTATTGGTAATGCCATGTTCCAAAGCACTGACACCGGTAAAAATCGTTTCGTACATCGGACGAGAAGCGCTGGGAAGCTCTCCCAGCACTTCGTATTTCGCCGCTTTTTGTTTCTCTACACAATGTTCTAAATAACCCAAGTGTTCTCTGGCATACTGACTTTGTAATCCATCCAATAAAACAAACACGGTTTTATTGGGCATAAGCCACTACTTCTTCCTGCCAGGAACTGGATAGATCCGCTACTGCCTGATCCCATGCTTCCTGATCTTCAATAAAACGAGCATTGGTATATTGATCATCCGGCAACAAGTTTGCCTTTACATCTTCTGGAAGTTCTACATCATCACGAATCGGACGCGCATATCCTTTAGCCAAATTGATTTGTCCTTCATCTGATAAGATATATTCACGAGCAACCGCTGCCGCATATGGACGCTTTGTATATTTGTTGATGATCGTACAATATCCACTCTGAATGGCTCCATCACTTGGAACCGATACCTCAAAGTTGGCATCTGGATTGTTTTCCATAATTTGAGAACGATATCCTAAAGAGTTGTAATCCCATAATACCGCTACTTCAATTTCTCCTTTTTCCAAACGTGCCACACTGGTATCCCCCATGTCCAGACGTCCTTCTTCGGCCAATGTTTTAAAGAAGTCAAGACCTGGTTGAATATTGCTTTCATCACCGCCAAACGCAATGGCTGCACTTAACAGACCACTCTGTGCCTGTGTAGCTACGGAAACGTCACCAATTGTTAATGTGTAATCACCTTCCAAAACATCCTGCCAGCTCGTCGGAGCATCTTCTACAAGATTTTTATTGGTGATAAATGTAATGGTTCCATAATAACCGATGATCCAGTCACCATTATCGTCTTTAGCCCAATCCGGAACAGAATCCCAATAGGATGTTTTATAAGGTAAAGTAACACCCTGTTCTTCGGCTACCGGACCAAAAGACTGTCCCACATCACCGATTTCTTTAGTCGCATCGTTTGCTTCATTGGCAAACAAAGCAATTTCTTCCGCACTGGACATATCCGTATCGGTATGTTTAATACCATATTTTTCTTCAATTTCTGTCCATGTTTCTCCCCAGTTTGCCCATGTATCCGGCATACCTACAGAGTTTACTTCTCCATCTTCTTTTGCCTTTTCGGCAATTTCATCAAAGCTCATTGCATTTAAATCCACTGTTTCTGTCTGCCCTTCTTCCGCACACCCAGCTAATAAAGAACAAGCTAAAGCGGCACACAAAGAGCCTTTTAAAATCTTCGAGTTCATTGTTCTCCTCCTTATTCCGACAGTATTTAGAATAAACGATAAGCATTAAATACGAATCATAACAACGTTAAAACTGTGCAATATATTATTAACAATTTGTAAAATGAAAAGCTTTTTCCTACAATACAATTATGTGGAAACAAAAGCTTCAAATTTATAAAATTGAAAGAAAAGAAAGACATTATCTTCAAAAGTATGCTAGGAAAAAAGAGCCTTGGATCGAACAGAAATTCGCTCAAAAAGTTCCAAAAAAGCTGCAATCGACTTTGGAATCCGCTTTTATCAAAGCCTTTGATCTGATTTTTTCCAAAGGAATCTTTTGGATTGAAAAAACATACGATAAAGAAACCTTTACCCAAACAACATGGAAACGCAATCGCAAAGATACAAAGCGCATTGCCCATCACCATGTTTTAGGTGCCGGAATCAGCGGTGCCGGCCTTGGACTTTTAGGAATCGGTTTGCCGGATATCTTTTTATATACAGCTCTATTACTGCGCAATCTATACCAAATAGCTCTGCAAAATGGATTTTCCTACAAAACACCCGAAGAAAAGATCTTCATTCTTCTTCTGTTACAGGCCACCTTTTGTTCCGGAGATGAACTAATCAACGTTCATGATAAACTCCATCATCGACAATCCCTTGTGTTAGAAGCTGAAATAAAGAAAACAGCTTATCAGATGTCACACACACTTTTAACTTTAAAGTTTGTACAGGGTATCCCTTTGGTTGGCTCTATAACCGGTGTGTATGATGCCTTATATATGCACCGCTTAAGTAAATATGCACAAATCCAATATGAAAAACGTAATCTTTATAAAAATATTGATATAAAATAAATTAAAAGACAAAAAAAATAAAATTTTTAGCACTTAACTCTTTACAGTGCTAATTTTTTGACTATAATAATAAGTGTAATCAGGGTAAGAAACCTGATCAGGAAGAAATTTCATGAACAACGGCTGCGTTAAACAACCGCTCACAAAAATGGAGGCGATGTATATGAAATTCTATCCAGGTTTTAGATCATTTGATTTGTTTGATGATTTCTTTGATGATGATTTTGGTTTAACCGCTTCGTCTCAATTGATGAAGACAGACATTTGCGAAAAAAACGGCAATTACGAATTAAGCATGGAAGTTCCAGGTATTAAAAAAGAAGACATTCAATTAGAGTTAAAAGACGGTTATTTAAAAATCACGGCTAACCGTAACACTAACAACGAAGAAAAAGACAAAGACGGAAAAATCATTCGTCAGGAACGTTTTACCGGTTCTTGTTCACGTAGCTTCTATGTTGGTGAAACCATTAAAGAAGAAGATATCAAAGCAACCTTTGACAATGGTGAATTAAAGATCACTTTCCCAAGTGATAAGCCAAAACAAGTCGAGGAAAAGAAATATATTCCAATCGAATAGAAGTTTCCAGGTGCATAAGCACCTCTTTTTTATGTTCATTATTCAGGACATAACTGCACATTTTTTAGATCATCACAGAAAAAACGTGCGCAGATAGAAAAATCTATTGTAAGATTCTTCCAATATAACCACTGCATATAAAAAAGATGCCCATAACAGACATCTTTAAACATGAACAAATTCTTTTGTTAGTCTTCTGATTCCAATATACCGGATTTTTGATACAACACCCAGCGGGCAATATTTCCGGCATGGTCGCAAATACGCTCTAAATATTTTCCAACCAACAACAAATTGACAAGATTTCCCGGATCATCCACCTTGGCAGCCAGTTTATCTGTATAAAAATTCTTGGTTGCCAGATAAGCGGCATCGGCTTTATCATCCATTTTGATCACATCCTGCGCAACTTGTTCATCTCGGCTCATATAGGCATTTAACGCATTGGAAATCATGCCCTTGGCCACCATGAACAATTCGGCAATAGAATCATGAATCTCACTGTTGGCACTGTGATCCATTTCCCGAATCAAAGAAGCCACTTCCTTTTCCTGATCCATGATACGTGTTAAATCACGCACAGTGTTCGTAGCTACCGTAATACGACGTAAGTCTTTGGCAACCGGCGCCTGCAACAACAAGATACGCATGCAGTTTTGGTCACAATCACGACTCAATGTCGATACTTCTTCATGCAGTTCATCCACTTCCTGTGTCAAAACCTTATCGCCATCATATAAAGAATGCTTGCACAAAGACAATCCCTTCAAACAACTTTGTCCCATTTCGGTCATCTTCAACTCTAACTGCTGTAACTGCTTTAAAAATTTTGTCTGAATAACCATTATCCAAACCTCCCTGTAATATAATCTTCCGTCTTCTTTTCCTTTGGTGTAGAAAACATCATTTCCGTACTTCCATATTCGATCAAATCTCCTAATAGGAAGAAGGCTGTTTTATCACTGATACGCATAGCCTGCTGCATATTATGCGTAACAATGACGATCGTATAATCTTTCTTTAATTTTAACGTCAGCTCTTCAATTTTTCCAGTCGAGATCGGGTCTAACGCACTGGTTGGCTCATCCATCAAAAGCACTTCCGGTTTAACCGCTAAAGCTCGCGCAATACACAAACGCTGCTGCTGTCCTCCGGATAAACCCAGCGCACTTTTTCCCAAACGATCCTTCAATTCATCCCAGATGGCCGCATCTCGCAAAGCTTCTTCTACGATTCGATCCAGATCGGCTTTACGCTTTACACCATGTGTTCTTGGTCCATAGGCAATATTGTCATACACGCTCATAGGAAATGGATTCGGTTTCTGGAAAACCATACCGACTCTTTTTCGCAGTGTATTCACTTCAATATCTTTATAGACATCCTGACCATCCAGTAAAAACTTACCGGTAATCTTACAGCCTTCCACCAGATCGTTCATACGATTGATTGATTTTAAAAGCGTACTTTTTCCACAACCACTCGGTCCGATAAAACTGGTGATCTCATTGGCTTTGATATCCATAGAGATTCCGTGCAGCGCATGAAAATCTCCATAGTACAAGTTTACATCCTGTATTGACAGTTTGACTTCATTCATACTTTTATCCTTTCGCAAGCTTTCTTCCCAGATACGAAGACAAGCTGTTCATAATAATCACAAATACTAATAAGACAACGGCAACCGCACAAGCCTGCTCCGTATATAATCCTTCACTCATCAAACGATACATGTGTACAGCTAACGTACTTCCCGGAGCAAAGATATTGGTACAAACATTAGCCACTGTACCGGATGTATAAATCAAAGCCGCTGTTTCTCCGACGATACGCCCCATACTCAAAACGATGCCGGACATGATTCCCGGTACAGCACTCGGTAAAATGATGCGGAAAATCGTACGCAGTTTTCCAGCACCTAAACCAAAGCTTCCCTCACGATAAGAATCTGGTACCGCAACCAATGCTTCCTGCGTTGTTCGCATAATCGTTGGCAATACCATGATGGCCAGCGTCAAAGAACCGGCAAATACGCTGAGTCCCATGCCCATAGAGATGACAAACATCAAAGAACCAAACAAACCATAAACGATGCTGGGAATACCGGATAAGGTTTCCGTCGTCAACAAGATTACCTTCACCAGTTTGGAACCACGTTTGGCATATTCCACCAGATAGATGGCTGAAAAGATCCCAATTGGCCCGGCAATCAACAATGTTAAAATCACAACAATAATTGTGTTGATGATCGAAGGCATCATACTGACATTATCTGTCGTATATTCCCATTCAAACAAAGACGGTGTCAAATTTGGAATACCGCGAATCAAAATATACGCGATAATAAACAACAAACATAAAATCGTAATGATGGCAGCCGCATGCGTTACGATTGACAAGAATAACGAAACGCCATCTTTTTTTGCTTTCATTATGATTTAGCCTCCTTTCTCTTTAAGGCAGAGAAACTCAGGTTGATGATCATAATAAAGACAAACAACACAACAGCCGTCGCAATTAAAGCTTCCCTGTGAAGACCGGTCGCATATGACATCTCCAACACGATATTGGCGGTCATGGTTCGCACACCGGAAAGTAAACTGCCCGGCATAACGGCCTGGTTTCCGGCAACCATGATAACGGCCATGGTCTCACCAATTGCACGACCGACGCCTAAGATCACACCGGCTAACACACCGGATTTAGCTGCTTTTAAACAAACAAAAAAGACACTTCTTTCATGGGTGGCTCCCAAGGCAAGACTTCCTTCATAATAAGAATCCGGCACCGCCTGCAAACTTGCCTCGGATACAGAAACGATCGTAGGTAAGATCATGATCCCTAACAGGATCGAAGCGGCTAAAACGGTATTTCCACTGGTATGAAACGCATCCTGAATCAATGGTACGATTACGACCAGACCAAAAAAACCATACACGATACTGGGAATACCGGCTAAAAGCTCAACTGCCGGTTTAATGATCCTATATAGCTTTTTCGGACAGAAATAAGCCATATAAATAGCGGTTAAGATACCAATCGGCACCCCCACTACGATTGCTCCTGCTGTTACGTAAATACTTCCGATGATCATCGGGAAGATACCGTAAATATCATTGTTTGGACGCCATTCCATTCCTCCTAAAAAATTCAAAGGACCGATTTCCGCAATCGCCGGAAGTCCATTGATAAACAGGTAGAAACAGATGAAAAAGACCGCAACGATACTAAAGCAGGCAGCTAACATAAATACGATACGCATTGCGTTTTCTCTTAACTGCATGTCACAATTCCTTTCTACTTGTAATCGCTCAAAAAGGGGTTCTGGCCCCTTTTTAAACCGATTCACTTTTGATTCGACTATTCAGAGATATCTGCCCAGTCTGTAATTTCGCCTGTATAGATTTGTTTGATCTGATCTGTTGTCAGATTATCTACGGCATTTTCTTTATTAACGATAACAGCGATTCCATCTAACGCAATCGTTGTTGGTGTAAGCCCTTTAGACTGTTCTTCTTCTGTTAAATCACGAGAGCACATACCGATTTCATATACACCGGAAATTGTGTTTTCAGCACCGGAAGTTGAATCACTCTGCTGTACAGATACATTAGCACCTGTATTGATCTCTTCGTAAGCTTCTGCCAATTTTTCCATAACTGGTGTTACAGAGCTGGAACCACCTACGGTCAAATCACCGCTAGCACCATTGGAAGTGAAGGCTCCTGTTGTTTCTCTTGGGATATATCCTTCTTCTTCAACGATAGCCTGTCCTTCATCAGACATGATGAAATTCATGAAATCCTGACCTAATTCACTGATATCCTCCGTTGTACATACTAAGAACGGACGACTTACGGTATATTCTCCGCTTTCTACATTTTCTACAGTAGCTTCTACACCATCTACCGTTACAGCTTTTACTGTGTCATTTAAAGACCCTAATGAAATATAACCGATCGCATAAGGATTTCCTTCAACTGTGGTCATCATAACTGAAGTTGAGTTTGTGATTTGAGCAGAGCTGGTTGTGTTATCTGTTCCATCCTCTTCAATGCCCATCAATTCAGTAAAGGCACCACGTGTACCAGATCCATCTTCACGGCTTACAACAGTAATTGTTCCTGATGCAGTTCCTTCATCGCTCTGTGCATCATCGCCTCCACTGGAGCATCCGACCAAAGCGGTAGCGCTTAATCCTAAAGCTAACATTCCCTTTAAAAATTTGTTCATGTTTTATCCTCTTTTCTTTTGTTTACACTGATACTATACAAAAGGTTTGTTAAGGCTAAAGTATAGAAATGTTAAATCCATGTAAAATACAGTTAAGCATCTAAAATATTTGAGTTTTCATAAAAAAAGACATTTCCATTTTTACAGAAATGTCAAATTTATCTATTGTTTACGTACTGTCATGATCATATTTTCAGCCCATGTCGTATAGAACGGCTGCAGAAAGTGAACTCCATCCGCCTGATAGATATCTGCGTTTCCATTCTGGCAGATTTCACTGTTATCAACATAGATCCAGTCATTTTTTTCACACATGGCTTTAATCTTTTTATTATATTCATCCACCTTATCCCAGCGCGGTGATTTTTCAATGGCAGCCGGTGTGGCTGAGATAATGGAGTTGACCACGATGGTCGCATCCGGACAAACCTTTACAACTTGTTCGATCTGTGATTGATAAAGGGCATCATAGCCACCCTCACTATCTAAACCTAAGCCCATATCGTTGACTCCATAAGAAAAGAAAATTAACGAAGGATTCATGGACTGTGCCTGATTTACCCAGTTTGAAATATCTTTGATGGTTGCCCCGGATGAGGCCAACACATGACTTTCCGGAAAGAAATGATACACACTAAAACCCATAACACGAGAATCTCCAAAGATTACCGCATCATCAAACAAGGCAAAGACATCTACCTGTCCAGATTCAATGGCACTTTCCATTTCCGCATTCTTCTTATCCTTTAAAGAAGAAGACAATTCCTTTACTTTTTTATTCTCCTGCTCCTGTATATAATCTAAGCCCTGCGCTAATGTCGCATTATGATTCCATACTCGATAGATCAAAAAGCCGGATAAAACTACGATTACCGCTAAAAAAATGATACCGGCCCGCTTCACTTTTGGTTTTAACTTTAGTTTTCGTCTCATAGGTTCTCCTTGGCTCTTATTCTATCACATTTCACACATTATAGTGGGATAGATTTCCACTTTTTTTCGACAGGTTTTCAAAACTATGTACTTATATCATAAACATATGTTTTTATTTTCTGAACATTTTCCTTGATTTTCATTTTTATCCTCGTATAATAATGGATATTACAGAAAGGAAATGGTGGATGACACCAGGGTGAAGAAAATGACAAGAGTGTATAACTTTAGTGCAGGACCTGCCTGTTTACCGGAATGGGTACTTAAAAAAGCACAGGAAGAAATGCTGGATGCTCATGGAAGTGGAATGAGCGTTATGGAGATGTCCCACCGTTCTAGTGCGTTTCAGGAAATTTTAGATACATGTAAAGCACGTTTAAGACGCTTGATGAACATACCGGATGATTATGAAATTCTGTTCTGTCAAGGTGGAGGAACCATGCAGTTTTCTATGGTGCCCCTTAACTTATTGAAACACAGTGCCGATATCATTAATACCGGACAATGGACAAAGAAAGCGATTATGGAACATCAAAAGTTAGGCAAGACACAGGTCATCGCTTCCAGTGCAGAAGACAATTTTACTTATATTCCTAAAATCAAACAGGAAGATTTAACACCGGATAGTGATTATGTCTATATCTGCGAAAACAATACAATCTATGGAACCAAATATAAAGAATTGCCTCCTCATGAAGGAAAACTACTAGTTGCCGATCTAAGCAGTTGTATTTTAAGTGAGAGAACCGATGTTTCCAAATATGACTTAATTTTTGCCGGCGCTCAAAAGAATATGGGGCCAGCCGGTGTTACCGTTGTGATCGTCAAAAAAGATTTGATCGGACACGCCAAAGAAAACATCCCAAGCTTATTGGATTATAAAACGTATGCCGATAACGATTCGATGTACAATACCCCACCATGTTATGCGATTTATATGGTAGGCCTTGTTCTACAATGGTTGGAAGAAGAAATCGGCGGTTTGGAAGAAATGGAAAAACTAACACGCAAACGTGCTTCCTTATTATATGACTATATCGATCAGTCAAAGCTGTATTCCAATCCGGTAGCTAAAGAAGATCGTTCTTATACGAACATTCCTTTTGTGACCGGTGATGCAGAATTAGATAAAAAGTTTGTCAAAGAAGCCAGTGAAGCCGGACTGGTGAACTTAAAGGGGCATCGTACCGTAGGCGGTATGCGCGCCAGCCTTTACAACGCGATGCCAATGGAAGGAGTTTATGCTCTGATTGATTTTATGAAGAAGTTTGAGAAGGAGAATCTTGCCTAATGTATAAAGTAAAGCTCTACAACAATATTGCCCAGGTTGGGTTAGATACATTCAATGAAAATTATGAAGTCAAAGAAGATTTAGAAAATGAAGATGCGATTCTGGTACGAAGTGCCAATTTACATGATTTGGACTATAATCCAAATTTGAAGTGTATCGCCCGAGCCGGAGCCGGTACCAACAATATCGATATTAAAACCTGTACGGAAAAAGGTATCGTCGTCTTTAATACGCCGGGTGCTAATTCCAACGCTGTCAAGGAAATCGTCTTTGCCGGTATGTTGTTGGCATCTCGTGATATCTATGGTGGAATTGCCTGGGCTAAAACTCAGGAAAACAACGAAAATTTAGCCAAAGATATGGAAAAACAAAAGAAAAAATATGCCGGTACCGAATTAAACGGTAAGACCCTGGGTGTCATCGGATGTGGTGCTATCGGTGTTCAGGTGGCAAACTTAGCCTTACGTTTTGGTATGAAGGTTCGCGGCTATGATCCTTACATGTCTATTGAAGCCGCCTGGAATTTATCCCGCTATGTCAAACATGACAGCGATGTCAAAGACTTATATAAAAACAGTGACTTTATCACGATCCATATTCCGCTCAACGACAAAACCAAAGATACCATCAATAAAGAAACTATTGCGTTGATGAAAGATGGTGTTAAAATCTTAAATTTTGCCCGTGGTGGTCTGGTCAACGAAGATGACATCCTGGAAGCCTTGGATTCCGGTAAAGTAAGTGCATATGTAACCGACTTTCCATCACCGAAGCTGGTCAATCATCCGGGTGTGATTGCGATCCCACATTTAGGTGCATCTACCGCAGAAAGCGAAGAAAACTGTGCCGTAAAGGCAGCGCAGGAAACCATGCATTATCTACAATATGGAAACATCAAGAATTCGGTCAATATGCCAGAATGTCATATGGATTTTAATACACCGTTCCGTATTTGTGTGATCCATCATAACGTGCCTAAAATGATTTCTCAGATCACAAATGGTTTAAGTGATGATAATGCCAACATTGAAAATTTGATGAATAAATCAAAAAATGATATTGCTTATACGATTTTGGATCTGGACAAAAAAGCAAGCGCCCAAACAATTGAAAAGATTCAATCGATTCAAGGTGTCATTCGTGTAACGACATATCAAGGGGACACGCTATGATCGATGCTCATGTACATTTGGAAAATGGACCTCTGAGCAAAGATTATGTATTTGAATTCATAAAAAGTGCCCAAGAGAAAGGAATCGACCATCTGCAGATTCTGGATCATACGCATCGTTTCTTTGAATTTAAAGAAATGTATGAAGACATTTGCCAGATTCCTGCACAAAAAGAATGGTTTTTAAAGAAACAGAAAAACTCGATCCAGGAATATATCGACCTTATTGAAGAGGTAAAAAAAGAGCCATTACCGATTCAAGTAACATGGGGACTGGAAGTCTGTTATAAAAAAGAAAGAGAAGCGTTTTTAAAGAAAGCACTGCAGGTCTATCCTTTTGATTTTATGGTCGGCAGTGTACACGATGTATTTGATCGACTCTACGATATCAGTGCTTTTAGTAAAGAACTTCTATGGAATCAATACCAAAGTAAAGATATCTATACAGCGTATTATCAACAGCTTAAAAGCTGCATAGAATCAGATTTATTTACCCAGATCGGACATCCGGATGTGATCAAGCTTTATCAGATCGATCCCGGATATGATTTAACACCCACCTATCATGAACTGGCCAATCTTGCCAAAACACATGGTGTAGCCATGGAAGACAACACCGGAGCTTATTATCGATATCGCCACCCGCAAATCGGTCTTCATCCTACCTTACGCAAGATCCTCCTGGCAAAAGAAGTACCGATCCTATGGGCCAGCGATGCCCATGTTCCGCAGAATGTTGGTCGTTGTTATGATAGATTAAAGGAAGCGTACTAATCCGCTTCCTTTTCTTTGATCCATCGCGCTTCCAAATAAAAGCGTTTTTCGTCCGCTTCTCCCATAGAGAATGTTTTTCTTGGCAAGACTCCACCTGCAACAATGGCCGGAAACAATGCACTCTTTTCAATGTGTTGTAAGAAGATTCCACAGTTTTCCTTTGTCTGTAATAAAGAATACATGGCATCCTGTCCATGAATATAATCTATATCCACCTTGGGATGTTCTAAACGATAAGCGTCAAGAAAGGCCTGCAAGATATCAATGGATAAACGATCATCCTGTTTGATAAGCTCTATGCCGATTTCGCGATGATCCTGATACAAGACAATCTCCTTTCCCGGTCGAATTTGAACTTCTTCCTGTTGACAGAAAACCTCCAGGCCCTCATAAAGTTCTTCCATATTCGCATGAAACAATACACGATGAATCGGCTCAAAGATCAAAGCCGGACTATGCAGGTTGACCATTTCCACCATCGCATAACGTGCCGGATGATTTTCTTGTCCCTGTGGATTCAATCCTTTTTTGATTTCTTCCCAACATGCCTTTGCGGTAGCCAAAGAATGGTTTCCATCACCCACACTTAAGAAAAGATCTCTTTCCTGCTGCATCTGAGCAATCTTTGATTCAAGCTGATCTGCATTTTCCTTCTCGATCGCATACCCTTTAATATGACCGCCATTCATCATTAAATCAAAATTATAGAGTACAGGATATGTATCTTTATCTTTCATTAAACCAGAAAACAGTAAATCCTTTGGATCATCCAACAACACTAAAACATGACTCAATTCCAATGGGGCCCCTTTACGAATCTTAACGCGTGGCGGAATACGGGATGCGATCGTTTTTTCAGTGGCCCGAATCGGCTTTACATTGCCCGGTTCAAAATCATAAGCCTCCAGATCAATGACTCCCAACAAACCCATACGGTTGCCAGAAAACGTAGAACGCTCAATCAATATAAAGCCATTCTTTACTTTTTCCTCCAATATATTGTTGTGAACATAGTTTTCCATCGTCTGTTGAATTTTAGAGATTCGGTCATCTTTTTCCTGTAGGTACACCTCCGGATAGATCATATGATACGTTGATGGTTCATCCTGAATGATTTCTTGTACGTTTTGCCAGTAATCTTGTTGACTGGTGTATTGATCACAGGCAATCACAGACCACGCATGCATATTGATTGTAGAATTAGGTAATAAAAAATTAGATTTTTGAAAACAAGGTCGCATATTCTCCCTCCCTCTTTATTCTATTATACAAAAAGAATACGTGAATCCGACCCTATAAAAAAGGATTCTTTGACAAGAACCCTAAAAATTACATTCTAATGTTTGAATCTTATTCATCAAATCGGATAAAACCGGTATCGGAATACTTAATTCCTTGGCCATCGGTACGATTGTTCCTGAAAATAGGGCCAGTTCTGTTTTACGATGAGCTTTGATATCCTGCGCCATGCTTGGCATACCTTCTGGCCGAAGTGAATTGACCAGTTGTACCCACGCATCGATATCATCCTGTGTCAGCGCAATGTGTTCTGCCCTGGCAACAGCCTGTACTTCCTTCATAGCCTGAATAAATTCTTTCTGATGATGTCCTCCATCCTGACAGATACCATAACCGCCCTGATATGCTGCACAAACTTGATTGATGCCGCAATTCAACATCAGCTTATTCCACTGCTCACGTACGATATCCTCACAAACTCGATACGGAATTTGATACGACGCAAAGAAAGATTCCAATTCCTTGACTGTCTTTTCCTGTTCTTTACATTCTGAACCAAATAAAATTTCTCCAACATGAGCAAAATCAACAATATTATTGAGATATGTTGAATCCATGCCCTGTACGATACAGCGAATAACTGGGTTATCTGGATAGACTTTTTGACAGATTTCTTCACTGCTGATGCCATTTAAACAAGATAACACAATCGTATTTTCGTGTACAAAAGGCTTTATTTGATCCAAGGCTGCCTGCAAACCGGCATATTTTGTACAAATCAAAATTAGATCCAATGGTTCTGCCTCTGTCACATAGCGAAACTCCGCTTTTTTACCATTGACATAAAACGGCGTATTTTGATATCTTTCTTTCCGCTTCTCATCCACGATAAAACAAAGTGAACGTAAACCATTCTCTTTCAATAAGGTACCATACAAAGAACCGATCGCACCTCGTCCAACAATCCCCACACTGTTAATCATCTTGTCTTTTGTCTCCTTTATTCACGATCCATACACCACACACGATCAAGGTCAAACTCAATAAGCCTGTCCATGAAAAGGCCTGTCCTGTCTCCTGTAACATCAAAGCACTAAGCAATACGCCCATTACCGGTATCAGACAGCCAAAGATACCGACCTTGCTGACGGGATTCTTAGATAGCAAGATTCCCCATAAAGTATAGGCACAAGCCGATACAAAAGCCAAATGAAACAATACAAGAAGACCGGAAACATCATTTAACTCTAAATGTCCGCCCATCAAAAGACCGACTGCCATTAAGACTACACCACCTAAAAAGAATTGATATCCACTTAACATCACGGCATCATCCTTTTGGGTAAAAAGCTTGATAAAGGCAGCACTGATGGCCGAGGAAAGCTGTGAGAGGATCATAAAGCCATCTCCTAACAGAGAAAATGGCTGAACCCCTTGCAGATTCATGATCAAAATACCAAAAAAGCCAAAGATACATCCTATTACTTTTGTCAAAGAAAGCTTTTCAAATCGAAACAACAAGCTGGCAACTAATAACGCAAAGAAAGCACTGGTTCCGGAAATGATCGAACCGTTAACACCACTGGTATGTGCTAAACCGATATAATACAAAAAATATTGGCCGGCCGTTTGAAACAAAGCTAAAATCGGAATAGATTTCAAACTTGTTTTTGTCGGCAAAAGAATTCGTTTCTGCAGAAAACTGCCAGCAATCAAAACAAGGATTCCTGCCAAGGCAAAGCGTAAGCCCGCAAAGACCAGAATACTGGCTGTATCCGTCGCATCGATAGAAAACAGAAGATACCCGGTTTTTATAAAAGGAACAGCACTACCCCATAAGGCACAACAGAAAACAGCCGTTATACAAACAATCCCGGGACGTGTAAAAAAATCTTGTTTCTTCATAAGAAAAAGGAAGTAGATTGCTCTACTTCACAAATTGTACGATTGCCATCGGTGCCGC
>OKSF01000258.1_pt1 | contig 50744 bp, 40 predicted proteins | sample 1606061 | NCBI WGS metagenome assembly OKSF01 (sample SAMEA3541567, study PRJEB24748) | human gut metagenome | biome: human gut; feature: human-associated habitat; material: faeces | place: China | collected 2012
AACAGATACGTGTAACTACTTGTAAAATAGTGGGGACGCTGTAATGGTGATATACATTGGAAGAACTCCAAGAATTCATAAAATCTTTTGTGGATTTTGGATCTCTATGTTTTGGAGTCTTGCTGACTTTCTTTGGTATTGTCATCCAAAGCTCCAGTGAAACTATTCGCCGCATGAAGCGAAGGACGAAAACCTTTAACCGTTTTATAGTATATAATCGCAATATTATCATCTTCTCACTGGTCTTAACAGTTTGTGCATACATACTTGGTAATTTAAACTTTTGGAAGATAACAACATATTCAATAACAGAAATAGTAATCTCTATATTCATAGGAGCATTGGTATGCTTCCTTTATGGGTTACTGTATTTGCTTCTCATATTTTTTAATTTATTACATCAGCATGAAAATTAATTTCATCGATACCTCTTTGAGCCATCTTATGATACATGGCATAGGGAACAAATGTTTGGAAGAATCTTTGGTTCTTTCTAGTCAAGAAGTGCAAATGAATGAAATGACAACATGTAAGTTGTTGGATAATCTGTTAAAGAAGATACCTCGTGAAGCGTCTTGGCATTATATACATGATATAGATTTGTCATACAATGAAATGTTTTCCTTTTCTCAAAAAATATTTGAAAATTGTGATACATTTGTTTCTATGTCTAAAAATATAGCAAAACACCTTTTCAATCAGGGTGTCTCAAAGAAAGTTCGCTCAGGAATTGTTTATATGGCTTATTTGCAAGGGGTTCTTGTAGATGATAAAGAAGTGGATGCTATAGGCATTTTTAAATCAGAGAAGACAGATACCTTCTTGAAGGTAAATTATGAGGATGGCATTTATAGACTTTCTTCAGAAAAAGGGATGGGATGTATTGATAAGGGATGCCTTATCATGAATGCAGAGGCTGAGAATGGCTATTTGATTTCATTGTTCAATTCAAAGAAAAAAAATGATGTCAAATACTGGAATGAAGATTTTCTTGGCATCAGATTGGTAAATGATAATAATTATAAAACCAATCGTGTGGTGGAGCTTTGTGGTACGTTTATTACGAAAAACGAAGCTATTGCCAATAAAGATAAGGCTAATATGATTGATAGGGTTTTGTCTGCAATGACATTAGGGGAGACTACGTTTGAGGAGATAACTAATGTCGTGTTTGAAGAAGAAAATATCCGTCAACAATTTTCAGAGTATCGTCAAAAACAAACCAATTCAGACGAGGATAAGTTAGATAGTATTTTTGTACCTAATGTAGAAAAGGTAGGAAAAGAGTTGAAGAAATATCGTAATAAATCAAAATTGAAGCTTGACGATGATTTTGAAGTTCTGATAAAGGGCGGTGAAGAAAATATAGTGAAAGGGTATGATCAAGACAAAGGTCTTTCATATTATAAACTATATTTCCGTGAAGAAAAGTAGTAAATGAAACAAGTTGATAATTTTATAAGAAATCCATTGGGAATTATAGCATTATTCCTGTCTGTTATTTATGGAATAGCAGGATATGTTATAAGTAATGGCTTCTCTTATCTACATGGATGTTGTGAGCGAATAGGTAAGTTCTTCCCCTGGCGGTCCCATCCCGCATAACATGGCGAAGACCTTTGATGGTCCGCCAACCTAATAGCGTAGCGGTTCTGAGCACCGGAGGGCGGTTACATCCTTCCTTTCTGAGAAGGGAAGGCTTGGTTAGGATGTGAAGCTCTCCTTGCAGGAGAGACGGAGAGGTAGAAAAATACCTTCTTTAACGGTAAGGAAGGTTTCTGTCCCCTGTAAGGGGAACCGAAAGGGTCGCAAAGACTATTGAAGGTAGGTTTTCGAAAATCTTATCATGTCCCTAATCTCATGTAATTATAATTCGAACAAAAAGGTGAATGTCAAGGCTGCCTAATTGGCAGCTTTGGCAATTCCAATAAATAATATGTTTTTTATGAAAAATGTTGGATGTGCTAACTGCTGAAAATCAGTAGTTACGTTCTAACGGTGATTTACAAACGATAATAAAATAACTTTTTTCAAAAACAGATACGTGTAACTACTTGTAAAATAGTGGGGACGCTGTATTGGTGATATACCGAACGGCCTGTTATGTCGTTTTGATTACAATAAAATTGTAGGTTAAAAAATGTTCATGTTTTTCAAAAGCATAGAAAAAAGTATTATCTTTGCAATTTTAAATGGGATTTTAGCAAATGTAGAATAAATGCACGCAAAAAGTACAAATTGTGAAATTAAGGGATAAAAACTCTTTCAAAATCACATTCCTTTTTCGTTGTGTGTAAAAATCATAATTATGAAAATTGATTCAAAGCCATTCCAACTAGAAAGTGAGTTGTTGAGCATTGACGAAATGTTGGCAAACAATTCTGTTGACATGGATTTTCAGCCTATAGTGTCAAGCTATCGTAATGACAGTGTAATTGTGTCTAATAAAGCAGCTGTTGTCTGTGTAAAAGTTAGATTCAATTATTTAAATTTGTCGTCTGAAGTCGTAAAAGCTTATCGTATTATAGATAAGGTTATGTATGATATATTTAGAGATAACGATAGTTGTGTCGATGTATTACATGTTGGGCATTATTATATAGGTATCTTTTATGCTCCTCAGACGATAAACATAGATGATGTTTTGGATACAATGGGCAGGCTGAATGCCGCTTTATCTGTGTTGGATATAAAATTTAAAAAGAATCTATCTATGTCTCTTGGTGGTGTGATGGCAGCTGATTTCGGAGAAATTATGCATTCTATGGATTTGACTCCCTATGAAAGTTGGCAAGGCATACCTATAAATAATGTAATTGCACTTTGCGATGAAGTATATTCTAAAGATAAAAAAGAATATGATGGAGTTACATTAATATCAGATTCAATAAAAATTAATCTTAAAGAGGAATACGCCAAGTTCTTTAATACAGAATTGGCCTCAACAGATCGTTCAATAAAAAGTTACAAGGCCTATGTAGTGAATACGGCCATGTATAATTGGGTTAAACAAAATAAACTAGAGCAAGATGAAACAGAAAACGGAAACAAAACTGAGGATTGAGTTTAATCTAGATATTGAAAATCGCCCTCTGAAAGAAGATATATCCAAAAACTCAATAGGGTTATCTGCTTTCAGAGAGCAATATAAAAATGCTCTTTCTGCAATAGACCAATATCTAGCGATAGCGCGTAAGGATGCCCATGATAGAGATTTGGATAGTCAAAACAATATATTTCTATTTGTGGGTGATAGAGGATCAGGAAAAACTTCTTGTATGCTTTCTATAGGCGAGTTGTTGTTGAAAGAAAAATCAAGAAGAGAAGAGTTTAAAGATGATTATCCTGATATTAGTAATCTTGATTTCTATACAATAGATTTGATAGATCCTTCTTATTTTGATAGTCATCATAACATTATCTCATTGTTTTTGGCAAAACTATATGCCAAGTATAAGTCGAAAGTAAATAATGATGAGAAAATTAATGAAAACCTCAAAATATCTTTTCTGAATGCTCTAACAACTGCTCAAAATCATGCAAAAATGTTGTTGGAAAAATCCGATTCTTTAGACATGAACGTTATTGAGCAATTAGAAAACTTATCAGCTGCTGTAGATTTGAAGGAGGATTTAAAAAAGTTGGTTGACGCTTATTTTGAATGCTTTGGACTGAAAAATTCTATTCTATTGCTAAGAATCGATGATATTGACTTGAATGCAAAAGAGGGAAATATCATGGCTGAACATATACGTAAGTACTTCATTCAGTCCAATATCCTCGTTCTTATGGCATTGAAACTGGATCAGTTGGAGATCATAAAGAAAAACGAGTATGCTGACTTGTTCAAATTGCATAATGATGAAGAACTTATCGGCAATATGGTTGAAAGATATTTAGCCAAGTTGTTTCCTCAAAATCAGCGTATTTATATGCCTGATATCGATGATATATTGGAAAAAACTTTAACCATAAAGACTAAGAATAAAACGATGGAATGTCCATCTGTTCGTCAGATGGTACCTCAGTTGATATTCCAAAAGACACGTTATTTGTTTTATAATTCTCCATCTCATGTTAGTTTTATAGTACCTCGCAATTTAAGAGATTTAAGACAATTGATAAAGATGCTATGGAACATGCCTGATTATCAAGAGAAGATAGAGAATAATCTTGTCATAACAAAGGCCGGATCTTATAACCAAGTAGTGTTTAAGGAGTATTTGAAAAATACATGGATTAAGAATAATCTGAGTCTTACAGACCAAAAGTTTGCTCATCATCTTTTATCCGTGACAGAAAATATTCTCTTGAATGATTATATTGTCAAATCTTTAAGTGGAGTTATATGGCCAAAAGAAGTGGCTTTTGACAAAGAATTATTTAAAGACATTCTTGCAGAGAAGAATTTAACCTATAACATTTCTACTGGTGATGTGTTGGCTTTAATTTCATATTTGCGTCAGAAAAATCTTGAGTTAGAAAAGCAAAAGCTATTGTTCTTTATTACTGCTGTTTATTCTATTCGTTTGTATGAAGCATACAATGTGGTAACGGAAGTTTTGAAACTACCTTCTAAACAAAAAGATGAGTCGGAGGATGGAAAAGATACAGATAAAGAAATCTTTAGCGTTGCTCAATATCAATCATTAAACGATTATGAGAAATATTTACTAGGCTATGTTTTCAATGTCTCAATTAATCATTTCTTTAGTAAGCCCTATCTAGAACATAGTAATAAAATTCAAGGTGCTAAATTGCAGGAGCTAATGCAAGGGTGTTTGTGTAATATTGAAGAGGCTAAGACTAGCAATAAGCTACGTTTGATAGAGTTCTTTATGTTAGCTACTTCACATGCAGTAGCGTTGGATAATAATTTCAGGTCAAATACTGTTATGGCTTTTGATGCGCCTATAATCATCGGTAAAGATAATATGCTATGTTATGATTTAGGAGCTTTCTTCTTTAATCTAACACGCATCGAGAAATGCTATATGCGTTTCAAGGGATTGGCTAAAAGTGGTGAAAAAGACATTGTTGATTTTATTTTAGAATCAGATTCGGGAACCTTATTTTCTGATTTCATGAATATTGCTAAGAGAAAGCAATGTAGTATACCATGCCCAAATCCCTGTAATGAACAACGTGATGGAGAAGGTTGTTCGCATTATGATGCAAATTGGTTGTCCTGTTGTGCTTTTAGAAATACAGAGATATTGCTCGATTTTATAGAAAGCATTTCTCAAGCTAACTTGGATTATTCAAATTCTGATAGATTGACACTGGCAGCTTTCTTCAAGAAGTGCTCGGAATATAAAATCGATACTTATGAGAAAGAAACTGGCTCTAATGGACATCATAAAATTTCTTTTGTGTTTTTGGAGAAAATTAGCGAACTGCTAAGAGACAACAGTATTGATTCGGACTTTTGTGCCATATTTGGACGAGAGTCTACATCTTCATCGGATTCTGCGGAAAGTAGTTCGCTAGATACGAAGCATTCATAATGCAAATATATAGCAATGGAGACTCTTAATCAAGTTTTAAAGGTCTTGTTTGAAGAAACGAGGAGTGAGGATGTCATAGATGCCTATTTGGATAAAAGAGTCAAATATGTAGGCATTGGGCGTTTTGTTGATGAAAGAATCTTTTGTCAGCAAATGGTTCGGGTGAATATGGCACATACATTAGATCAAGCAGAAGTCCTTTATCATGTTCTTTCTGATAAATGGTCTAAGGAGGATACATGCGTGCATGAGTTGTTGTATTGCAAGGAATCTAATGTCTTTAATGTACTATTGCATTTTAGCCACAACAAAGTGTATCTCAAGCATCATCTGCCGATATGCAAGTATCAAGAGCTGTTTTCTTGGCATGAGGTAACTCGTGATTTTGGAGAAGATCTTTTGCTTACATCATATTTGGCAGCTTATGATTTGAAAAACCAACAAAAAACAAATCACTTTGATTGGGCTCCTTATATTGGGCATGATTCTACAGAGCTAAATCAAATGTTTAGGCATGAGATGATGGATTTACACGCCCATCTTAATGGCTCTTCTTTGAATTTTGAACTCAACTGGATGAACTTGATGAATCATATATGTGGGCATGAAGTTAATTTTGCAAAGCTAGATTCTTTAAGACTCTCTTTTGATGCAAATTATCGTTTTAATCATAATTCAAAGTCTCTTTATATGAAGGTTATGATGGCTGCCGCAATAAGGGTATATCTTTATGTGGATATTATTAACGATAATAAGACTGAGAAAATTAGTCTGTTGTCTAATATCTCAGACATTCTATCTAGTGGTAGCTTAATTCAGACATTGATGTATGAGCAAGAAATTCAAAATGCCATAGATATTGTGAGCCAACAATATGGGCGTAGATATGAGGATAAATTATGTTCGGTGAAGTATATTCCAGATTATGCTATTACTGGTAAAGATGATAATATCTTTTCGGTTTTGGGAGGTGAAAGAAAATTCATGTATCGAATCTTTCGTAAGATTTATTCTGGTGAGTATTATCTTGACAGAAAGACAACTTTGTTTTATATTTATCTCTTGATAAAAGAGGAACTGAGAAAAGAATTGGTACAAATCAATACCGTAAATGGTTTTGCGAATTTTTCTTTATATCAAGATCGAAAAGATCAATTTCTTTATAATGGGCAATCTCTTTATGAGCGATTGTTGTCTCAAATGGCTGTTGGTTCCTTTATGTCTGATTCTACAAAGAAAAGATACATGGAGGTGCGAATTGCTCCAAAGAAAACCATGGTACAAGATTATCTAGCCATCAAGAAAAAGGATTCTTTCATAACCGATAAGGTGTTTGTTCGAAATCATGCTATCGATGCAGCAAATTTCTATTACATCTTTCATTTCATCAAGAAAAATGAAAAATGTGATGTCTGCGATAATGGAGAAGCAACACTGTTTGGGTTGCAGCCAAGACATGTTCATTTGCGTCAGGAGGTAGCCACACAAGCCAAGGCTATTTATGCACTTAGAAATCATAGTCCTTTTGTACGGAAACGATTGGTTGGCATCGATGCTGCAAATTCAGAGATATTCTGTCGTCCTGAGGTGTTTGCGCAAGCATTTAGATACTTGGGTTTGAATTCTGCAAAGCAAGTCAATGATGATACATCTAATAATGATTTGGGCTTGACATACCATGTTGGTGAGGATTTCTATGATATTGTGGATGGGATAAGGGCTGTAGATGAAGTCTTAAAGTTCATGCACTTCCGTAATGGGGCAAGACTTGGACATGCTTTGGTGTTGGGTACAGATGCTAATTCTTATTATCAGAAGCGAAATTTTAGGATTAATGCTACCAAGCAAGTTCTCCTAGATAATGTGGCTTGGTTATATGTACAAGGTGCAAGATTGGGTGCCTCTAATAAGGTTTTGTCATACTTGAAAGAACTATATCATTTGTATTTTATGCAGGTCTTTTTCAATGCAATACACGAGGATGTAGATATTTTTACTTATTACCAGTCATGGTTGTTGAGAGGTGATGATCCTGCTATTTATCATTTGGATGCTCATAATGGTAAAATCGCACTAGAAAGAGATGCTTCGAAAGAGTATATGGATTGTTGGTTTTCTGTAGCTCAAAATCATGGTATAGAAATTGATGATGCTCATGGTAATTCTGATGCTCTATATTTATTTTACCTTTATCATTATCATAAGCAGGTACGAAAGGTTGGTAGTGAGGGTGAAGTGTTGAGGATAAAACCTCAGTATCGTGATGATTTTATATCATTGATTATTCAAGTTCAAGAACAGTTCTTATGCAAATTGGAGCATTTGCATGTATCAATCGAATGCAATCCTTCTTCCAATTTCAAGATAGGAGAAATGGAACGTTATGATCAACATCCAATTGTTAAGTTTTATAATCGTGGTTTAAATACTCTATACCCTCATCATGATATTTGTGTATCTATTAATACCGATGATGCAGGTGTCTTTGCCACTTCTTTGGAGCGGGAATATTCTTTGATGGCTTTAGCAATGGAGAAAGAGGAGACAAATGACAACTCTCCTCGTTCAGTGATGGAATGGTTGAATTCTATAAGAAGAATGACAAAAGAACAATGTTTTTGTCAACATGATGACTAAAAGGCAGGTATAACAGATGGAAAATAGTGTTCAAGGTATTATAGATAAATTGTCAGAGGGATTGAACTTCTTTGATTTCTCTTACTTTATTTCTGGTTTTGCTACTTATTGTTCAATCGTATACTTCGTACAGGAAGGATTCTATAAAACGATAGAGCTTCCTCTTTGGGAACTGATAGTTTTTTCATTGGTCTTAATATACATAAGTGGCTTATTGTCATTTTCTATAGGTAAGAGGTTACGGACGTTCTGTGTATTTGATAGTGAGGGAGAACCAAGAAAATACTTTAAGAAAAGAGGAGTGAAATCTTTTAAAAAACTCTTTGAGTCTGCATTAAGGGAATTTCAGATTACAGAAATACTACCTACTGGTAGAAAAGCTTATAGCATGATGTGGTTAGTGATTAAACAAAAAGATATACATGGAAAGTTTTATCCATATTTATTTCGTCAATGGGTGATGCAGGCTGTATATGAAGGCCTGATTTTCACCTCCTTGTTGACATTTGTCTTTTCTGTAATTTTGTGCTGGTTTGATGACTCTAATATTTGCTTGCATGCAATGCTTGCGTTCTTTTGTGTGATTTCAATGAAAGTTTGTGCAAGAGAGGCAAGGAAAAGTGTAGAAAATCAGATTTTAGAAGTCGTAATTGCATACAAAAAACTAGGAGAATAGAATAATGAAGAATATCATAGCTATCATATGGGATTTTGACAAAACTCTTATCGATGGGTATATGCAGGATCCGATTTTTAAAGACTATAATGTCAATCCCCATGAGTTTTGGACTGAGGTAAATGCTTTGCCTAAGAAATATAAGGAGGAGCAGCATGTGAAGGTGAATCCTGATACCATTTATCTCAATCAGTTTATCAGATATGCCCAGTCTGGAAAGTTTGAAGGATTGAACAATGCCAAGCTAAAGAGTTATGGCGAACGTCAGAACTTTTATGCTGGAATTCCTGCGATATTCAAACATACGAAGGAGATGTTGAAAAATGACCCTGTATGTGAGGAGTATAATATTAAGGTAGAGCATTACATTGTGAGTACAGGCTTTGCTGAGGTGATTCGAGGCACGGAGTTGATGAATTATGTGGAGAATATTTGGGGATGTGAATTAATCGAAGATGAAGAGCATAAGATTATCAATGAGATTGGTTTTACCATGGATAACTCCACTAAGACAAAAGCAATCTTTGAGATTAACAAGGGTGTAAACAAGGAGAAGGATATTACTGTTAATTCTAAGCTCTCAGACGAGTTGCGCCGTGTTGATTTTCACAACATGATATACATAGCAGATGGCCCTAGCGATATTCCTGCTTTCTCTGTAGTAAAAGGAAGGGGTGGAGCAACATTTGCCATTTATCCTAAAGGAGATGAGAGGGCTTTTGCACAAGTAGAGAAACTTCGTGAAGATGACCGAATTGACATGTTTGCTGAGGCTGACTATAGCGAAGGAACTACAGCCTATATGTGGATATGCAATAAGGTCAGAGAGTTTGCGGATAATATCAAGAAGCAAGAACAAAGTAAACGCAGTGGAAATTATTCAATTCCGACACATTTAGTATAAAAAGTTAGTTTATGAGTGAGCATGAATATAATGAACTTTTCCGAGACATAGGCAAGGAAGCATTCGCCAATATGATAAAGGCTAACATACGAAGTATGTGTCCCTGAGCCTTATTCCAGTATGTATTGTCAACAATTTGATGATTTCAAAAATGTTGCAGATTTCTTGGAATTTGCAGCAAAGTTAATGAGGAGATAACATTTATGAAAGGAATAGTATTAGCAGGTGGAAGCGGAACTCGTTTGTACCCCATCACAAAGGGTATCAGCAAGCAGCTGATACCAATCTTCGATAAGCCGATGATATATTACCCAATATCAGTATTGATGTTGGCAGGTATCCGTGAGATACTCATTATTTCAACACCATTCGACTTACCAGGTTTCAAACGCCTCTTAGGCGATGGAAGTCAATTAGGTGTGAAGTTTGAGTATGCAGAGCAGCCATCACCAGATGGCTTAGCCCAAGCATTCATTATCGGAGAGAAATTCATTGGTAATGATTCTGCTTGCCTCGTATTGGGCGACAATATCTTCTATGGTGCAGGATTAAATCAGATGCTGCATCAGGCAGTAGTAGATGCAGAACAGAATAACAAGGCTACCATTTTTGGCTATCGTGTAAGTGATCCAGAGCGATATGGTGTCGCAGAGTTCGATGAGCAAGGCAATTGCCTCAGCATTGAGGAGAAGCCTGAGCATCCAAAGAGCAATTATGCTGTAGTGGGCTTATACTTCTATCCTAACAAGGTGGTAGATGTAGCTAAGCATATCAAACCATCCGCTCGTGGTGAGTTGGAAATCACCACCGTTAATCAGGAGTTCTTGAAGGATAAGCAGCTGAAGGTTCAGACCATGGCAAGAGGATTTGCCTGGCTCGATACCGGAACCCATGATTCCCTTTCTGAAGCATCCACCTTTATTGAAGTCCTGGAGAAGCGCCAGGGCTTGAAGGTAGCTTGCTTGGAAGGAATCGCATACCGTCAGGGTTGGATTACCGCAGAACAGTTGAGAGAGAATGCTCAGCCTATGCTGAAGAATGACTACGGCAAGTATCTCCTTTCAATACTTAAAGAGAAAGATCAAACATTAAAAAAGAATTTAGAATATTAATTTAACTTCAGTTTACACATTTTATAATGAATTTTTTAAAAAAAACAAATCAGGGAAATTCAAGAACAATATTATTAAAGAAAAATATTATAGCTTCATTTGGAATTAAAGGTATAAGCATTATGGTTTCATTAGTACTTGTTCCTTTGACTTTAGGTTATCTTTCCTCTGAATTATATGGTATCTGGCTAACTCTTTCTTCTGTTCTTTTATGTTTGTCCTTTTTTGATGTAGGTTTTACACTTGGTTTAAAAAATAAGTTAGGGGAAGCTATTGCTTTAAAGCAATGGGATCGTGGGAAATCTTTAGTTTCTACTACATATCTGTTAATGATTCTTATATTTTTCCCTTTGTGTTTAATATTAGAATTGGTCATACCATATTTTGATTGGGCAGCTTTCTTAAATGTTAATAGCATTTATCGGGAAGAAATACAAAATGCTTTATACATATTGGTTGCATGCTTTTGCTTACAAATGATAGTAAATGTCCTTTCTACTGTAATAGCAGCATTTCAGCAAGTAGCATTGTCTTCAACTTTCCCTGTAATAGGCAACATTATTTCATTAGGTATAATTTGGGGGTTGACAAAATGGTGTCCTCCTTCTCTTGTTGCATTAGCATTTGCAATTTCTGCCGTTCCAATATTTGTAATTTCAATTTCCTCTTTATTTTTTTATCACACTAAATTTAAATTAGTTAGTCCATCCATTAAAAGTATTAACTTTTCATATATTAAAAGTTTGTGGTCTTTGGGGTATAAATTTTTTGTGATTCAAATACAAGTTGTAATTATGTTCCAAGCGACTAATATATTGATTTCAAATGTCTCTGGTCCTAATGACGTGACATCGTATAATATTGCTTATAAATATCTTAATGTGGCTATGATGGTATATAATATTATTTTAACACCACTATGGCCTGCGTTTACTGATGCTTTTACACGTAAGGATTTCGCTTGGATGAATGGTATTTATCGCAAAATGGTAAAAGTATTTATGATATTAGCTCTTGTAATGTTAGTAATGCTGTTTTGTTCGCCATTTGTATATAGAATTTGGATTGGCGAAAAGGTACATATACCATTTTTAATGAGTGTTTGTGTTTGTGTTTATATGATTGTCACAACTTGGACTAATTTGCAAACAATGACATTGAATGGAATTGGTGCAATTAAAATTCAAACCTATATCTCATTGTTGGGTGTGTGTATACATATTCCTTTTTCGTTTTTCTTAGGAAAGTATATCGGTGGTTGTGGTGTTGTATGTTCAATGACAGTTATAACCCTTTTTTATGCTGTCGTTTTTACGAAGCAAATAAATTTAATTTTGAAGCAAAAAGCTACAGGAATTTGGATTAAATAGTATAGTGTATGAAATCGTTATTAATTTTATGTGTTAAGCAAATAAAGTCCTTTATGGGGGGGCATATTCATCAAATTATGTTTTTTAGAAATAAAGTGAAACTATATAGTAAACATGTTCGTTTTTTGGGTAATTCTTTCGCTGATACGAACTGTATATTTGAAGGATATAATTCAATTGGTGAAGATTCTAAATTAAAAAGTGTAGAACTTGGATTGGGTAGTTATATTGGAGCATATAATAAGTGGACTAAAGTCAAGGTCGGTAAGTTCAGTTCTATAGCTTCTAATATTCATATTATAGCCGGTAAACATCCTACATCTACATTTGTTTCAACTCATCCTGCTTTTTTCTCAAAATCTTCAAATGCAGCGGGGTTTACTTTTGTGAGTAAGCAACTTTTTGATGAAGTACCATTAACAAAAAATGGATTCTTAGTTGAAATTGGTAGTGATGTATGGATAGGTGATAATGTTTCTATTATGTCTGGAGTTACTATTGGTGATGGTGCTATTATTGGTGCGAATTCTTTGGTAATAAAAGATATAGATCCATTTTCGATAAATGTTGGTATACCAGCAAAGAAAATAAGAACTAGGTTTTCTGAAAGTGAAATAAAAAAAATAAGTTCATTAAAATGGTGGAATTTTGATTGGGATTGGCTTAAAACTAATTCTGAAAAATTTAGTAATGTTAAAAATATTATATGATTGCTTATGTGTGAAAAGTATAACTCTAGTGCTGCAAAGTGTATTGACTCTTTTAATAAAAACCGCTCCTTTTTTATGGGAGTAAGCATGCTTGCGGTTTTACTATTTCATGCGTATATAGCATGGGGCGGATTATTTATTTTCAAATACGGTTTTATTGGTGTTGATTCCTTTTTATTCTTAAGTGGTTATGGATTGTGTTTTTCTTACAAGAAAAATTCTATATGGTCATTTTGGTTAAGAAGATTAAAAAGGATTATGCCAAAATATATTGTATATGCTATTGTTGCTACTATCTTAGGGGTAACTTTAGGTAATAAAAATATTAGTATATGGGACTTGTTTTGTAATATAACTACGTTGTCATATTATAATATAGGAGGTTGGTTTATTGATTGGTATCTGGCAGCGTTAGTAATTTTCTATTTATCTTTCCCATTGATCTATCCTCTAGTGTCTTTTAGAACTTTTATAGTATTGCTCATAATTGCAAGTTTATTTTTTACTTTTTACAATATAAGTGAAATTGAGTGGAAATATATTTGCTTTTTGGCTAGAATACCGGTATTCTATTTAGGAATCGTTATGTATAAAAGCAGTACCCCCCCACATATAATTCTTTGAGAAATTTTAGCTGGCTTATCACAGTAATGGTCTGTCTAGGAATTTTTTTATTATTAATGAATATATTAAATATATTTTATGTCACTTCGTTCTTTTTGACTTCACTTTATATGCCGGTGTTTATAATTATATGTTGGTGGTTAAAAAAGTTTTTGACTATTAACATAGTTCATTTCTTAGAATTCATGGGTGTAGAGTCATTAATGATATATTTGGCTAATGTTTTTACACAATTGTTTCTTGATCTTGTATATGTTCATAATCCTTATAGACTCATGATATATATATTCTTAAATGTAGTTTTTATAGGAATTATATACAGGTTTCATTTTAAGAGACGTAAAACTTAAATTGATATTTTATGATAGGAATTTTGTTAACTATACTTGCTATAGTATTGTACATAAATGGCAATAAAAAATGGAGTATACTACTCTTTGCTTGTTTTTCTTACCGCGGTTTTGTTGTTTTGACAGATAATATCATGGGGTTTAAGAATCAAGATGCAGCTTTAATCTATTTCATCTTTATTTTCTTTTACTCGATGTTTAAAGAAAAAAAACTACCAATTGTACAAAATCGACAATTAGATAGGGCAATGAAATGCTTTTTTATTTTTATGGTTTTGAGTATTTTCTTCTCAGCATTGCATTATAATTTAGATTTTTATCAATTGATACAAGGTTCGCGACGATATTTTATAATATTTTCCTTTTATTTTATACGCAAGCTTTCATTCAAGGACGCTAAATGGGTTATAGATAAGATATTATTAATATCCATAGTAACAGGGTTCTTATATATTCTTGAATCTATGTTTGGATTGCCTGTATTACCAGAAAGTGAGCAACAGTTGAGTACTGATAGCATAGATGGTACTTTGAGATATTATAACTATCCACCTGCTTTGGAAGTTTCAATATTCTTACTGTTGTTTTGTTATGATTCAATGTCTAAATATCGTAAGTATTTCTCGCTTGCAATATTACTTATAGCTTTAGTTTGTACTCAAGGACGCACCCTTATCGCTTCAATTCTCTTTGTAATAGTACTATCATTGTTAATGAAAGGTCAAATTCGAAAAACTATGCGATATGGAGTGATTGGAGCAATATGCCTTATACCATTTTTACCTATTGTGATGGAAAGGTTTCAAGGAGATGATAAGAATAAGTCATCTTCGGATATAACTAGCATATTTAATGGTGATTTCACTCATTACGAAGGACAAGGTGGATCTATGGTTTTCAGATTTGCATTGGTTTATGAACGATTTGCTTATTTAATGGAGCGTCCTTTTGGAGAGCAAATTTTTGGAATGGGTTTATTGAGCGATCAGCAAACAACCTTAGTGAACAGAATGTATAATTTTAGAATAGGATTAGTTGATCGTGAAACAGGTTCTGTTACACAGTTATCTACTCCTGATATTGCCTATGGTAATTTAATCTGTAAATTAGGTTTGCTAGGTATGTCTATCTACATTTGGATATGGGGAGTTATGATTTGGCTTTCCTATAAATATAGGAAATATAATGAATATGTTTTTAGTTTATTCTGTTTGTTGTTTGTATATTTTTACACATCATTTTCTGGTGCAACAATTTCCTATGCAGAGTATTCTGTAATTCCGTTTATATTGATGAGTTTCTTAAAAAATCGAGATAATGAGAAAAATTATTCGTTACATTAACAGCTATGGGATTTCTCTATTTGTAGTAAGTGCTATTTTTAGAAAAATAAGCAATAAATCAAAGTTTTACAACTATATGTTGAATTTGAAACATAAACTGATTTTGCAAAGAATCAAAAAGTCAGCACTTGATACAATGGATGAAATTGATGTAAAATCGGCATATAATCCTGCTAACAATATTTGGATGATGTGGTGGCAAGGTGAGGAGTCTTTTCCTGCAGAGATAAAATGTTGTATCAATAGCATTAAACGAAATTCTCCTGGTTGGAAAGTTGTTGTTCTTACAAAATATAATTATAATTCATATTTGTCTTTACCTTCATATATAGAGGAAAGAGTTAATAATGGAGAAATGTCTTTAACTCATTTATGTGATTATCTTCGATTCGCAATTTTACATAAGCATGGTGGTTTGTGGATAGATTCTTCTGTTTACGCAACTAGACCATTGATGATAAAAGCATTAGATAAGTATTGGACTTATCGACAACCAGAAAAAATAATTCCTTGTATTTCACATTGTCGTTGGAGTGGAATATTGGTTTATATGCCTAAAGGACATTTCTTTGCAGAATATATGTTGAGATACTATAATAAATATTGGAAAAGTCATAAAGTAATTATTGACTATTTTCTAGTTGATTATTTAACATATTTAGCTTATTCTTATTGGAAACCATTCATCAGTGAAATTCAGAAAGTTTCTGATGACAATCCGGATATGTTTTCCTTTTTGCCTAAACTGGAAAATGTTTATGATGAAGATTTTATTCAAGAGATAGTTAAGTTTCCATTTATTAAACTTAAATATAAAACAGGAAATATACATTTTGATAAAAATGGAAATCCTACTTTGATAGAGTGTTTTACAAATGGATTAGTTGAGGAAAAATTATCGAAATTACGAGTATGAAAAAATGTGCAATTTTAGGTGCTAACGGATATATTGGCAAACACTTGAATTATTATTTAAAGTGTAAGGGCGTTTCTCCTATGTGTTATGATATTCATGATTTTGTCGATGTTAATTATAGACAAGTTGATTTAACGGATAAGAATTCAGTAAATAACATAGATTTAAATGTCGATTACATTTTTGATTTTGCTGGTTTAACAGGAACGTATGCAGGCTTTGAGAAGTATGAGTTATACAATTCTATCAATGAACTTGGACTTCTCAATCTTTTGGATGCAATAAAGTCTTCACCTTATCGACCTAAAATTATATACCCATCTACGCGTCTTGTTTATAAAGGTGTAGATAAACCTTTAAAGGAGGATGATGAGAAGGAGACCAAGACTATTTATGCTGTTAACAAATTGGCTTGTGAAGGTATATTGCAGGCATACAAGGCTAGCTTTGATATACCTTATACCGTGTTTAGAATTTGCATACCTTATGGTAACCTTCTATCTACTGATTATAGTTTTGGAACGGTAGGATTCTTTATCAAGCAAGCCAAATCTGGTAACGATATTACTCTCTATGGAGGAGGAGATGTTAAGCGCACCTTCACACATATGGAAGATCTTTGTTACCAAATCGTAGAAGGGGCTTTTAATCCCAACAGTAACGGGGAAATTTATAATATAGGTGGCGAGACCCTTTCACTTAAAGAAGCTGCAGAAATCATAGCTGAGAAATATGATTCAAAGGTTGTTTCTGTACCATGGCCAGAACGAGATTTGCGTATAGAAAGCGGACATACATATTTTGATGATGCCAAAATACGCTCACTCATAAAGATTAACAGATATAAAAGAGTAATTGATTTTTCTAAAGATATATAGTTATGAGAACAAAGAATATACAAGATACCCAACTTGATTTCTTGGTTTCAGCCATGAGTCATGGCAATTTTCAAACAACAGACCAAATATTGAGTTGGATGAAATCTCAAAATGAAGAAGTGGTAAGTAACATTATGCAGATACCTATTTCTGAATTGAGAGGTTGGAGTTATCGTGATGATCGAATTCGTCATAATTCAGGTAAGTTCTTTTCGATAGATGGAATACATATCAGAACTAATTACCGTAATACTCCTGAATGGGACCAGCCTATTATCAATCAGCCGGAAATAGGTTTCTTGGGATTTATCGTAAAGAAATTCAATGGTGTTTTACACTTCTTACTTCAGGCGAAGATTGAACCAGGCAACCTTAACATAGTCCAGCTTTCTCCTACACTTCAGGCAACAAGAAGTAACTATACTCGAGTACATGGTGGCAAAGCTCCTACTTATCTCGAATATTTTAATGGAGAAAAGGATGTTTTAATACTTGTAGACCAGCTACAATCAGAACAAGGAGCTCGTTTTTTACATAAGAGAAATAGAAACATTATTGTTGAGGTAGGCGAAGACGAGGAATTGGAAGTAAAGGAAGGTTATATTTGGGCTAGTCTTGGACAGATAAAGGAACTTTTACGCTATCCTAATGTTGTGAATATGGATAGTAGAACTGTAATCTCTTGTATAAATTTTGGCAGCTATTCTGAGCATTCACTTCGCCTTTTGGATGCAGTAAAGAGAATGAATGGCATACATAGCAGCAAGCCTGATTCTTTCTTGTATTCGGTTTTGAGTGGCGATAATCATCTGAATGAGTTGCAGGATATAATTCAATGGATTACTTCTCTGAAATTTAAATACGAATTGGACGTGACTCCTGTAGGAATTTCCGAGATGAAAAATTGGATATACGATGGAAATACAATTCATCATGAAAGTGGCAAGTATTTCGATGTCATGGGCTGTCGTGTTGAAATTGGTAACCGAGAAGTTGTTTCATGGGACCAACCAATGGTTCGCTCGGCACAAGAAGGTCTGATGGGATTCATTGTTAAGAAGATTAATGGTATTTATCATTTCCTGGTTCAGGCAAAACTTGAATCTGGTAACTTTGATATCGTAGAGATGGCCCCAACTGTTCAATGTTTAACCGGTAATTATCGCAAAGGAAAGAATGAATATACCATTCCTTACCTAGAACAGATTTTAAATGCTCCTAAAGAAAAGATTTGGTACAGTAGCTACCAAAGTGAAGAAGGTGGTCGCTTTTTCCAAGAGCAAAACCTCAATATAATAGTTGAGGTCGGAGAAGAATTTCCGATAGAGGTTGAAGAAAACTACTATTGGCTTACCCTCAACCAGATGCTCTCATTTGTTACATATAATAATTATTTAAATATAGCAGCACGTTCTTTGTTGTCTGCAATCAGCTTTTATTAAAATATTATGGTTAGAATTGGAATAATATGTCCTTCGGAGATAGCGTTTCGCAGGTTCCTGCCTGCTCTTCAGAAGACAAATAATAAGGTTGTGTTTACAGCTATTGGCATAGCCAGTCCACAAGAATGGTTTGGAGATTTGAGTAAAGTGCCAGTTGAGCAAATTGAAGAACAGCAAAGCCGTGAATGTGCCAAAGTACAAACTTTTATAGATCAATATGGTGGAAAAATAGTAGTCGGATATGAGGCTTTGATTTCATCCGAGGATATTGATGCCGTTTATCTTCCTTTACCTCCAGCACTGCATTTTCATTGGGCTCAAAAAGCTTTGGAAGCTGGTAAGCACGTATTTTTAGAGAAGCCTTCTACAACATGCTTAAAAGATACAGATGCCCTGATAAAAATAGCATCTCAAAAGGGATTGGCTCTCCATGAGAATTATATGTTTATCTATCATCGTCAGTTAGAAACAATACAGAATATTGTCAGAAGTGGTGAGATAGGTGATGTGCGCTTATATAGAATTTCATTTGGTTTCCCTTTGCGTCAAATAAATGATTTTAGATACAATAAAAAACTCGGCGGAGGAGCTCTTCTGGATGCTGGCGGATATTGTTTGAAGTATGCAAATTATCTCTTAGGAGATAGTTCAAGAATCGTTACTGCCCAAGCAAACAATGTTGACGGTTTTGAGGTTGAAATGTATGGCTCGGCCACAATGGTTAACAACCAAGGTACTGTTGCCCAGATAGCTTTTGGTATGGATAATGACTATAAGTGCGATATTGAAATATGGGGGAGTAAGGGAACTATAACATCAAATCGCATATTGACAGCACCAGTTGATTTCGTCCCTCAATATACCATAAAGAAAAATCAAGAATTTGAGACTAGTGATTTGCCTTCAGATGATGCTTTCTTAAAATCTATTGAGCGATTTGTAGATTGTATTGAAAACGCTGATGTTCGTAAGGACGAATATGATATTATGCATAAGCAAGAGACGCTGGTTGAGAGTTTCAAAAAGAATAGTGGTTTACAGTAATTTAATGTGTAAACAATATCAAATGAAGAAAGTTGAGAATTTATTTCGAATATTATGTTCTCTTCCGAAGCCCCTGTATTTTATTTTTCACTAGTTGCCCTTCAAACAGTCAATACATTATAAGTATTCTTTTCGTAATGCATTGAGTTGCCTCTCTGCGAGGCAGATTTTAACGAGATAACTGCATTGTTACGAGTCATTATCTAAAAGTTGCGAATGACACAGAAAGGCTAATATTCATGACATCGTGATGCGCAGTCTTACTTGTTCTGTTGAGATTTGGATGCCTGTATACGTGCTTCCATGATGTACTCCTCGTTTGGAGCATATAAGGCGTTGAATAAAAATCTTGGACGTCATAGTTAGAAAAGAACTAGGGGGATTGGAAAAGAAAATTGATGAATAAAAATAATAATACAACCAAAGATTTCAGTAGTGACGGCATTGTAAAATGATTCTAAGTTTTAAAATAGAAATTTTATGCAAAAAATAGATTTATTTGTTCCTGGTCGCTTGTGCCTTTTTGGTGAACATAGCGACTGGGCAGGAAAGTATCGCTCGATGAATAGCGCCTTGGTGGCTGGTGAGGCCATCGTCACGGGAACGGAACAAGGTATATTCGCAACAGTAGAGAAATCAGAGAACTTTGAGATGACATCATCGGCATCTTCCTTGCAGGAGGTATGGCATGATTTTGAGTGCCCAATGAATGCCGAGGCATTAAAAGATGTCGCTCATTCTGGCTCTTTCTTTTCTTATTGTGCTGGTGTGGCTAGCTATATGCTCGAATGGTACAAAATTGGAGGGGCAAAAATACATATCACTGGCATGACACTTCCTCTGAAGAGTGGTCTTTCCTCCAGTGCTGCCATTTGTGTGCTCGTTTGTAGAGCATTCAATGAGCTGTATGATTTGAATCTTTCTACTATGGGAGAGATGAATATTGCCTATGTGGGTGAGTTGAGAACGGCTTCTCGTTGTGGGCGCTTGGATCAAGCTTGTGCTTTTGGTGTGCGTCCTGTATTGATGAAGTTTGATGGTGAGGAGATAGATGTCAATAGACTTAATGTAAAGAAAAACCTTTATTGGGTATTTGCAGACTTGAATGCTTCCAAAGACACGGTCAAGATTCTGAAAGACTTGAACAAGGCTTTCCCATTTGCAGACAATGAAAAGGAGCAAGCTATACAGGATGCATTAGGTCCGATTAATCATAAGATAGTATCGAAGGCTGTCGATTTTATGAAAGAAGGTGATGCAGAAGCTTTGGGTAAGTTGATGACGGAGGCGCAGACTATCTTTGACGAGAAAGTAGCACCGATGTGTCCTTCTCAGTTACAATCACCAATTTTGCATAAAACCCTCAATGATCCCTATCTCAAAGATTTGTCTTATGGAGGAAAAGGCGTAGGCTCTCAGGGAGATGGCTCCATCCAATTTCTGGCTAAGGACGAGAAATGCCAGCAGCAAATTATCGCCTATCTCAATGGGCTCGGTATGTCAGCTTATGCTTTGACATTGAAGGCTCGCCATACTATACGAAAAGCGATTATCCCAGTTGCAGGCTTCGGTACTCGACTTTATCCTGCCACTCGTACGATGAAGAAAGATTTCTTTCCGATAGTGGACAAGGATGGCAAGGTGAAGCCAGTCATCTTAATACTCTTGGAAGAGCTGGTGAATAGCGGAATAGAAGAAATCTGCCTGATATTGGGTAGCGAGCAGGAACGTGAGGAATACCGACGTTATTTCGAAACACGCTTGGCTGATGAGCACTTCAACAAATTGAAGGTTGAAGACCAGAATTTCGAACGCCATATTCTGGAGATTGGAAAGCGACTGAGATATGTTTATCAGACTGAGAAACGAGGATTCGGACATGCGGTATCCCTAGCAGCCAATTTCGCAGCCAACGAACCTGTTCTTTTGTTATTGGGTGATACCATCTATCGCTCCAACAAGAGCAAACCATGTGCCTTACAACTGATGGAGGCTTATGAGAAGTATTCCAAGCCGATGATAGCTATACATTCCATACCTCTGAAGGACGTAAGTTATTATGGCATTATGTCGGGTTGTTGGGAAAATCGTGATGAGACAGTGATGAATATATCACGGTTCTGTGAGAAACCAAAAGTCTCTTATGCGGAAGACCAGCTTGCCGTCAAAATGCATAACGGAGAACAGAGATACTATTCGGTCTTCGGACAGTATGTGTTGACTCCAGAAGTCTTCGAGCAGTTGAAAAAGAACATCAACGATGGCGTGGTAAGCGAACGAGGCGAGGTGGAATTGACCACAGCCCTGGAACAAGTGAGAGGTAAATATGGATTGATGGGAGTACAGTTGGACGGAGAGATGTTCGACATGGGAATTCCTCAAGCCTATAGAAATTGTATAACTAATTTTGTAAAATAAAAACGATGACAAACAATAAGAAAACATTAGTTTATATAGATGGTGCTAACCCTGAAGACAAACGTTCTTGGTCGGGTATTCCATATAACTTGGTACAACAGTTGAAGCGCAATTACGATGTAGAGACCATCTGGTTGCAGGAAACGAAGATGGAAAAACTCTTTTGTCGCACCTATAAAGTCTTTTGGCGTTTGCTGGGCAAACACAACGATCCTTGTTTCACCTCGACTTATGCCAAGTTGAAAGGTCGAAGAGTAAACAAGCTTTTGGCAAAGAAAAAGTATGATGTAGTATTTTTCCGTGGTAGTAATCTTGCAGCTTATGCCAAGACCGACATACCTCATAGAGTATATTTCAGCGATGCATGTTTCCATCAGATGGTAGATTATTACTTCTTCCACCTTACGGATGCGAACATCAAAGATGGCAATGAGGTTCAGCGTAGAGCGATGCAGAATTGTAATGTAAATGTTTTTGCTAGCAATTGGGCTATGCGTGATGCGGTGGATTTCTACCATATTCCAGAGTCAATATGCCATCTTGGTTACTTTGGCGCAAGTGTAGATACTGCGGAATTCAAGAAGCAACCTCACGACGAGAGTCTTGTGAACCTATTGTTTGTAGGTGTAGAATGGGAACGCAAGGGCGGCGAGATAGCAGTGGAGTGTACCAAGCTTCTCAATAAGAAAGATACATCAAGAAGATATGTGCTTCATTTCGTAGGTTGTCAGCCACCTTACGAGATAAAGGACGAGAACATCAAGTTTTATGGTTTCTTGAATCGTAACATTCCAGAGCAGGCCCAGAAAATGATAAGCCTTCGTGAGCAGGCCGATATCTTTATTCTCCCCACGAGAGCAGAGTGTGCTGGTATCGTATTCTGTGAATCCTCAGCCTATGGCATTCCTAGCATTACGTTTGATACAGGAGGCATTGGTGATTATGTGTTAAATGGTGAAAATGGTTATCGCCTGCCAATGGGCAGCAATCCTGATGATTTTGCCAATAAGATTCTTGAAGTTCTTGCAGACAAGGGCAAGTTGCAGTATATGCAAGAAAAGGCAGCCCAGATGTACAAGGAAAGAATGAATTGGGATGCCTTGGGAGATAGATTTCGAGAAGTGATAGGATAAATATTCCTATGATACAACCCAAAATTCCAGTCCATGACGGTATGTTGTTATGACGTCATGGACATAGAAAAAACGATTCATTAAAAAATAAGATAGGAGATAATTATGAAAGATCTAATCAAAAAGATAATAGATTTAGTTGATGAAAAAACAATATCGGTATTTTGCTCAAATCGCAAATGATAGTCTCTGAATTTGGTAATCAAGAGCTCCCTAACTGGATTTTTTCATGAACAAAATGCGTATCTAGATGTAAATTTTCTGCCTGATTATAGAAAAGTTGGAGCAATAGTTTGGTAAGAAAATAAATTAAAGTGGGTTCGATAATTAATAAAAACGTTAAAACTGAACCCTATTGTTAGTTAGTAGGAACTCCTGCTCATATAGTATGCAGAAATGTTATGCTGCATCCTAAATATAGAACAGAAAAGAATTAAATTTATGAATACAAAATTAGTTTCAGTTATTACTGTAGTTTATAATGATGTTTCTCACATCGAGAAAACAATATCTAATGTGCTTAAGCAAACCTATCCATTTTTGGAATATATAGTAGTTGATGGGGCTAGTACTGATGGAACATTAGATGTCATCAAGAAATATGATGGTAAGTTAAAATACGTGAGTGAACCAGATAAAGGCATTTATGATGCTATGCAAAAAGGGGCACAACTAGCTTCTGGTGAATGGATTTTATTCCGCAACTGTGGAGACTTTTTCTTCTCTCCTGATGCCATAGAAAAAGTATTTAATGGATATGTCGATAAAGGAGAAGACTTTATATTATGTAACTCTAGATACTTTCAGGATTATGGATACAAAGATATGAAACCAAATATTTTAACTAAATCGTATTTTGAGACCATGCCTGTCAATCATCCGGCAACTTTTATTCGTAGAGCTACTCAATTAAAATATCCATTTAGGTTGAAATATCGTAATAGTGCAGATTATTGTTTTTTCATAGAGGCATTTTTGCATGACGCTACTTATATCTATAAGGATGTAATAGTAGCGTTATTTGACAATAATACAGGTGCTTCAACTGATAATTACGATAGAAGTATTTCTGAGAACATAGATATACTTAAAACCTTTAATGCTCCAAGGAAATTGATAAATCAATTAGAAAAAGACTTAATTACCTGTCGAAGAAGAAAGATAATAAAGAAATATATTCCATTTTTCAACCTTTATCATAACTATAATATGAAAAAAATGGGATGGGTAAAGTCGCCTTTAGAGAAAACTTTGGCAAATATTTGATTATGCTTAATTTTTTAGATTTTTTATATGGTAAACTACCAAATCAAGGTTTGTTTTGGCGTAGTATTAGGTATGGAGTTCGCATTTTTACAAATATTTATGCTAATTATTTCATTCCTGTATGTTGCAAAAATGTAAATGTTGATTCTAATACAATCATAGTTTCACTTACATCTTTTCCAGCACGTATCAATGATGTATGGATAACTATAGCTTCTTTATTAAATCAAGATTATCAAAACATGAAAGTTGTACTTTGGCTATCCAGAGTTCAGTTTCCAACTATGGCTATATTACCAAAGAAACTTTTGGCTCTTCAGTCTAAAGGATTGACTATACATCTTGTTGAAGATGACATGAAGCCACATAAAAAGTATTTGTATTCTATGCAAATGTATCCACAAAATAGTATTGTAACGGTAGATGATGATATCATCTATCCCCCAAAACTTATATCTCAGCTGGTTTTAACTTCTCTGCAGTATAAAGAATGTGTTATATGTACAAAAGCTGTTAATGTTAGTAAAGAGAAATATCTTTGTTGGGATAGTTGCATATCGCCTGATAGACGTTTAAAAATGATAATGCCTATAGGTGTAGGTGGTGTTCTTTATCCTCCTAAAACCTTTAATTATAGTTATCTTTTTGATACGGATACCATAAAACAAACATGTCTTTATGGGGATGATTTGTGGCTAAATTTTATGTGTCGTTTAAATGGTACAGAGATAGTTAAAACTACCTATTGTCCGGGGTTGATTACAATATTCGCTTCTCAGAAGGCTTCATTGTGTAAAGTTAATGATCATGAGAATCGTAATGATGCTCAAATAGAGTCTATTTCTGTTTGGGCTAAAAATAAATTTGGAATAGATTTTTATGTTTGTAAATAACACTATTTTGGAATATAGGAGATGAAACTATAGATGTTGTATCCGATTAAGTATTAGGGTGTTGATAATTTTACACTAAAGGTAGATAAGATAACAGATACTATGATTTATTCTATATGTCTTGGATTTAAGTTTAGGTCATCAAGTGGCGTTGGTGGTTTACTATGTATAAAGGAGCAAATTATGGTTGGACGGGAAAGTTGTTTAATATCCCTTACTTCGGTCGTATTTGTTTTATTATTGCAAGTTTAACTTTAGAAATTTATATAGTGCAGTTTGCTATTATTACTGATAGATTCAATTCTGTTTTTCCCAACAGTATTTTACTTGTCTTCTGTATGATTGTACTTGTAGCTTATTTCTAGAAAATAGTTACATCGGAATTCTTGCAGATAATGTCAAATGATAAGTTGTCTTTTAATAAAGCGTGCATGATATAATATAAAATATTTTGGATGAAAATATTAGTACTAAATCCGATTCTGTTCACAAGCACAGACGGAAGTCTTCCAAAGGTGGAGACGATTAAAGATACGATGATGTATGGTATGTGCCTTGGTTTAAAGTCTTTAGGACATGAGGTTACTTTGATTTCTTATGATGAATATCGACCAACAAGAAAAGAAATGTATGATTTTGAAGTACTTTTCCTGAAAAGCAATGGAGGTAAGTTCTTGCCAAAAGCTTTGCCGTTGTCTTTAGAGTTAAAAAAATATTTGAAGATACATCATCAAGACTATGATATGGTGTTATCGAGTGAGGTTTTTGCTTTTCATTCTCTTTTTGCAGCAAGAATTTGTCCAGAGAAGACTGTCATCTGGCAAGAGTTAACTGAGCATCAGAATAAGTTTCACCAATTGCCTTCTAAATTTTGGCATCATGTAGTGGCTAAATTCTTTATGCAGAAAGTGAAGGCTGTGGTTCCCCGTTCCACCAAAGCATACGATTTCATACATCATTTTATGCCGATGACAACAAAGAAAGTTGTTGATCATGGAATTAATGTAGATAAATTCCAGTATTCTACAGTTAAAAAGAGACAAATAATTAGTTCTTCTCAGCTGATACATCGCAAGAATGTTGATGGTATCATCCATATCTTTGCTGATTTTCATCAACAGAAAGGTTATGAAGATATAAAGCTTCTGATTGCTGGACGTGGTGAAGAGGAGATGAGGCTAAAGGAACTAGTATCTATGCTTGGCTTGAATGATAGCATAGAGTTCCTTGGATTTTTACCTCAAGCTAAATTGAATGAATATATTCGTGAATCGCTCTGCTTTCTAGTGAATACTCGTAAAGATCTGAATATGGTTTCAATACCAGAAAGTATAGTATCTGGAACGCCCATTCTTACAAACCTTCAACCTGCTTCTGCAGGATATATAGCAAAGGAACATCTTGGTATCGCAAGAGATAGTTGGAGTGTTGATGAATTGAAGCAAATGATAGACAACGATTCTTTGTTTGTTGATAATTGTATTAAATATAGAGATAAACTGACAAGTAAACATTCTTCGAAAATGTTGGTAGATATTTTCGAAGAGAGAAACAAAAATAGATAAATGAGCAATAATATACTTACCCCCCCCACATCTGCGAATATCAGAGAAAACTACTCTTCGCTGGATGGGTTACGTGCTTACGCTGCCGTAGGTATCGTGCTTATGCACGTTCAGGCTAATCTTATGATTAAACCTAGTGATAACATCTTGACTGGTAATGTGATTCCGTGGTTCACAAATTTTACATTGTTGTTCATGATTATTAGTGCTTTCAGTATGTGCTGTGGTTATTATGAACGAATCAAATCGGGAACAATAACTCCTGCGAAGTTCTATGCTAAGCGCTATCATCGTACCTGGCCATTCTTCTCCATGATGGTGATGATTGGTTTTGCGATGGATCCATCTTGGAGTACGTTCTGCCAAAGTTTCGCAAATTTGACAATGTGCTTCAATCTCTTGCCTAATCCAAATATTGAGGTGATAGGTGTAGGATGGTTCTTGGGGACGGTATTTACATTCTATATGCTTTTTCCTTTCTTTACCTTCCTGCTGGATAATAAGAAGCGAGGATGGATGGTACTGGTGTTATCACTGCTATTCTGTTATATAGCAATAGATACTTTTAATAATGGTAATGGATTCTGTCGTGGTAATATTATTAATAGTGCTCCTTTCTTTATCTCTGGTGGTATGATTTATCTCTATCGTCAGGGTATCAAGAGTTGGGTGGAGAAACATTGGATAATAACTTTGGAATCATGCTTTGTACTTACCGTATTAAGATTTGTTGTTGATATCAAGGACTTGTTTATCTTGCCAGATTTATTGGTCTTTGCTGCTTGGCTGATGTATGCCATAGGTTCTAAGGATATCGTATTGAACAACAAGGTCGTAAAGTACCTAAGCGGTATAAGTATGGAGATTTATCTCTGTCACATGATGTTTTATAGGGTGGCAAGTATGTTACATCTGGATAAGTTTATTCACAACAATGACATGTTGTACGTAGCTACTTGTATTGCAACATTGATTGGTGCGATATGCTTTTCGCATGTTATCAAATATTATGTGTTTAAGCGTATTGAGAATAAAAGACGTCAATAGATAATTGACATTTTTATAATGATGAGTCGTAATACTAACAATTATTGATAATGTTACTGAAGAAGAGAGAGTTGTGTTATAAAGTATTAGCTGGTGTGGCAAACTCATATACTTATTAAGGTTATGAGGACTGCCGAATATTTACGATATATAAAATAATAAACAATATGTCTATTTTTGATTTGTTTGGTCTTGATATAGAGAAGCTTCAACAACTATTGACTCGTTGGAATATCAATGTTAATGCTGTTTATCTGCAAGCAGTAATTGATATATTTCTGTTTGGCTTGATTGTATATTTATTTTGCAAGGGAATAAAGAAGCTTGTAAAGTATCTGTGGAATCTTACTCCATTTAGTGCAAGAAAAATGCAAAATGAGTATATTCATAATGCTTTGGATCACGACTTCAAAGAGTATTTAGGAGAAGAGAGTCAAAGACAATATATTGAAACCCAGTTTTTGAGTACTCCTCCTCATGAGTTTGATGAGCCTAATAAAGCAACGACTGCTACAACACGAGAGCCTATGGACAAGTTTTGTGACAGGATTTTTAAAGATAATAATCCTAATGAGCGTGTCTATATGGTTTTAGCAGGATCAGGTATGGGAAAAACTACTTTTATGGTTAATGTCTTTTGCCATTATGTAAAGCAAAATATGACTCGTAAAGGTATGAACTTGGACATAAGGTTACTGAGATTGGATGATGAAAAAGTCTTGGATGATATCAAAAAGATAAGTGAGGACGGATCTATCAAACCTGAGAAAACAATTTTACTTTTAGATGCATTGGATGAAAACCGGTATGCTTCGGGAAATTTTGTGGAATTTAAACAAAAATTAGAAGATGCGATGGAGCCTTTTGGTTTGGTAATGATAACATGTCGCGACCAATTCTTTGATAATGAAAAATCTATCCCTACATCAACAAGTTGGGTTTCCGTAACCAAAGATAAAAATCTTATCAGCTATAATAAAATTTATATCTCACCATTTTCAGACGAAGATATAAAAAAGTATTTGGCATTGAAGTATAAGAAAAGAAAAAAGCGTAAACAGGCTTCTCAAATTGCAGAAAAATGTAAGGTTCTTATGGCAAGACCATTGCTGCTTTCTTATATGGATGACCTGTTGGATGGTAATTTTGAGTTTAAGACAATATATGAAATTTATAGAGTCTTGATTGATAAATGGCTACAGAGGGAGGTGAATAAAATTCAATCTGAAGAAGCAAGGTCTGAGCAAAAAAAGATGCTTTATCATTTTTCGGTTAGAATAGCCAGGACAATATATGAAAACTGGAAAGATACAAAGTCAATGTTGTTAAGCCCTGAGCAAATGGAAGATTTCATGACTCGTTTTAATTATTCTAAAGTTCCTTATGAATTGAAAAGGCGTTCTCTGATTAATCGTAACGTATCAGGCTATTATAAGTTTGCTCATAAATCATTTTTAGAGTTCTTTTTAGCTCAAGAGTATTTCCATAATCCTACCTCTAATTTTGAATTTGAGGGAATGGATATGGCAAGAAGGTTCTATGAAGAAATGTGTATTTCAGACTTTTGGGATTGGCAAGAGAATGACTATATAAAGTTAGTTCAAATGAAGAATAAAACATATGGTGTTGAGGTTTGTTTGGAAATCAATTCGGATATAGAAGTTGAATATAGCCATCTTGCAGATGCTTTATATGCAATGCATATACAATTAAAATCAGTTAGATTTCCTTGGAATTCTTATTCAGATAAATTGCATCATTTCTTGGTAAAAACGCAAGTTCCTAATGTTCAAGTACAATGTTATTATGAAACAAATGATAAAACGCCAAGAAAACTGTTGGAACTTCAGAAACTTGTAAGCTTAAGTTTTAAAAGCTCATGTGAAACAAGTTTACCTAGAAAATTTGTTTCTTTGGCGCAAAGAAAAAATGTTGTTACTTTACTGAATGACGAGTTTGTTGTATGGAGTGAAATTGATATACGCAAACTTCCATATGATATGCAAATAAATTACAATATGTCTCGAAGGGTGTTTTTAATAGGAGAAACAAGACCAGTGAGTTTAATGCAAATTTATAATTTTAGATATAAGGAGGATAAAGACAATGATTAAGCTTGGAATGACAGATAATCTTATAGTAACTGATTCACAAACTGTGAAAGATATAAGTGCCTCAATGTATGCAATTGTGTCAGTGTCTGGCTCTATGGAATCAATAGAGCATGTAGCAGAAATATTCAAAGAAAAGCTATCCGATAAATGTATGTCTTTATCTTCTTTTAAAGAATGGATTGAAGATATAGATAATCAGATCAAATTGCTTGATATATTAACTTCGCTATATCTGGATTCTAGGCGCTGCTCTTTTCATTGTTATCTTTCTGATCATACATATTCTAAATTTCTTTTTGTTATAAAGTCTTTATTTCCAGAATTAAATCTTAGAACACCGAAGTTACAAAGAGAAATCGAATCTTTATATGTTTCTTTTGATAAGGCTTTATTGCTATTGGAACGTTCTGATATTAACAAGGAGGTTATTGATAAGATATATTCATTTATTAGGCAAGAGGCACAACAAAAAAGATATGAGGGCTTATGTGAAGAATTGAATAAGAAACAAATCGATACAGTAAAGTTAATACAAAATTTGACAATGTTATCAATGGCTGATTTGGCGTTGTTTGATTATGCTAATTATTCACATATCCTTTTAAAAATATTGTCTGATTTTAAGGATGGAAAAAATGTATGGGCTTTTGAACATAGTTTTATTGGCTTGAATTTTTATAAAAATATGTCCTTGCAGACAAAAAATGTAGACAAGGATGAGTTTGAACTGAAAAGAATAGATTGTTCAGATTCAAATGTTGTTGATATCTTTATAAAAAACTTACTGGTTGTTTTCCATTATTTTTGGAATCGACTTCATGCAGTTGACTCTGTAAACAATTTGGCCGAACAAGAACAATTACTGATAGTAACCATTTGGGCATTGTTTCAATCACCCAATAGTGGTTGGATGATAACAACAGAGGATTTCCGTAAGTTGAAACAATTGTCGGATAAAATGAGAGGTGTCTGATTTTTATACATTTATAAACAATGAAGATTTTATTAGCGAATAAGTTTTATTACCGCCGTGGCGGTGATTGTATTTATATGCTCAATCTGGAAAAGCTACTGAAGGCGCATGGGCATGAGGTGGCGGTATTTGCCATGGACTATCCGGAGAGTCTGGATACGCCTTGGAAAAAATACTTTCCAAAGAATATGAGCAAATTGATGGCTTTTACCCGTCCGTTTGGGTCGCATGAGGTAAAGAGCAAATTTAAGAAACTGCTTGATGACTTCAAGCCGGACGTGGTACATCTCAACAATGTGCATACGCAGCTGTCACCGGTGATGGCAGAGTTGGCGCAGCAGCGGGGCATCAAGGTAGTGTGGACACTGCACGACTATAAGTTGCTCTGTCCTAGATATGACTGTCTGAAGAATGGTAATACCATCTGTGAGACTTGTTTCAAGGGCGACAAGAAGGCTTGTTTGGACAACAAGTGCATGAAAGGATCGAAGTTAGCTTCGTTCATCGGATTTAAAGAGGCTATCGTTTGGAACCGTGAGCGTTTGGAGGCTTCAACGGATGTTTTTATCTGTCCGAGCCAGTTTATGGCTGACAAGATGGCGCAAGGGGGATTCTCGAAATCGAAGATGCAGACACTTTGCAACTTTATTGATGTGGAGAAATGCAAATTTTCTTCCACGGATGGCACAGATGATGTTGAGCTTCTTCCGAAAAAGGAGGATTACTATTGCTTTATTGGACGATTGAGCCATGAGAAAGGTGCAAAGACATTGATAGAGGCAGCCAACCAATTACCTTATAAATTGGTGATTATCGGTGGCGGTCCTCTGATGGATGAACTGAAATCAGTTGCCCATACCAATATCGAGTTCGTCGGTTTCAAGCAGTGGGATGACATCAAGCAACTTGTGGGCAAGGCTCGCTTCTCGGTGATTCCTTCGGAATGGTATGAGAACAATCCTTTATCAGTTATCGAGGCCCAATGCTTGGGAACGCCCGTATTGGGAGCCAATATCGGGGGAATACCTGAACTTACAGATTATACCTTTAGCAGTGGTAATATCGCCGATCTAAAGACGAAGATTGAGAAGATGTGGAACTCGGAGTTTGATTATCAACAAATAGCTTCGGATGCACAACATCGCTATGATGCTGAAACTTATTACGACAAGCTCATCAACATCTACAAGTAATAATCACAATTCATAATTGAACCGTTAAAAATCAAGGTTATGAATAAGCAATATCAGATACCATCATCTGTCGCATCCAAGCTGGAGCAAATCAAACTCTATATGGGGACGCATAGTGTGACAGCCTTTGTTGGGGCAGGATTCAGCATGAATGCAGAAATCCCCAACAATGTGAGCATGAAAACATGGAATCAGCTTCGTGAGGTATTCTTGGACAAGTTATATCCCAACAACGAGGAAGACAAGAAGAATGATGCCAATGACGTGGTGAGGTTGTCTTCATTGATAGATGCGCAGTTTGGACATAACGAATTAGACAACATCTTGGAAGAAGCCTTACCAGACCAACTTATCCAACCGGGCAGATTGCATCGTTTGTTGGTGCAGTTGCCTTGGAAGGACATCTTGACCACCAACTATGACACCTTGATAGAACGTGCAGCCGGGCAAGTCATCAATGGGTTCAAACTGGTGACGAACAAGGAAACGCTGCTCTATCAGCCATCACCTCGCATCATCAAACTGCATGGTAGTTTTCCAAATATCCGTCCGTATATCATGACGCAGGAAGACTACAGGCGTTATCCGACTGAACGCCCTGAGATGGTAAACACAGCAAAGCAGTGTTTCCTGGAAAGTCTGGTTTGTTTGATAGGCTTCTCTGGAGAAGATCCAAATTTCAGAGCTTGGATAGGATGGCTGAAAGATGTTATCGGGCAACAACGGATATGCCCTACCTATCTCATCACTTACAGAAAGGGATTCCATGATGCAGAGAAAGTCTTGCTGTCAAAGTTAGGGATAGACATCATCAACTTAGCTGAGGTTGGAGGTGTGGATGGTTATTATTCGGCATACGATTTTTTCTTGAATTATCTTAAAGAAAAACCATCGGAATGGAATGGTAAAGTGAGCTTTGATCATTTGAGAGACAAAGACTTGCCTGACGAGAAATTCAAGGAATATATAGAAGAGAAAATCAAAGAAATGCAGGTGGTGAGAGAAACGTATCCAGGTTGGCTACTACTGCCTAAAGCCCATGAGGCAGATATGGACACGGTTAGCAAAGATGCTGTGTTTTTGGAATACTACTACAAACGCATTACCGATGACACCACGAAACTTCATTTTCTATATGAGTTAAATTGGAGACTTACTATCTCGGCAACTCCAAAGAACTTAGATTGGATTGTTGATGGCATTGAAGATTTAGCAGAGCATCTTGCAACTTTTTCTGCAGAGGATAAAAAACTATTGTTGGAGTTGCGTTTGTCTTTATTGGAGAATTATCGCAATAATGGAAAGAATGAAAAATTTTTCAATCTATGTGATGAATTGTTGGCGAGCAAGAATATAATCCCTACAAGATACATTTTCTATCAGCAGTCATTGTATTATTTAAGCAGATATGATAATCTGGGGTTGAAAGATGTCTTGACGAAATGGACAGTAGATATAGGTGATTATCAAAACTGTATTCAGAAAGCAAACTTGCTCTATTACATTGGTGAAGAACTTGAAGCTTATCAGTTGTTGGCGAAATGCAAGAATGTTATTTGCAAATCCTTGTTGCAGAACCGCGAGGATATATATGCTAAATCTTGCTTGACATATATATTGAAGACCATGAAATGGTGTGACAGAAAAGTAGAATATACCAATGCTGACATGGATACGGATTCCGATAACATAGAGAAATTTGCCATAGGCGAGACTTTGGAGGAATTGACGGAAAAGCTTAGCGGAAAGGCATACGAAGAGAAACCTGTACATGGATTTATAAGAGAACATCTATTTGAAATCGGCGATTATAATAATAGCTGGAATTTGGGTTCATCTGGTTTTGTAGCGGATTATCTATATCCTTGCAAATGGTGGATGCTAAAAGAAAGGTTAGGCATGTCAATGTTCTTGATGAACCAAAATTTCACCAAGTACTGCATTCTGAAAATGTTTGATTACTCATGGGACATGGCCTGGAACATGATGATGGTTTCTGCAAACGGCAAGATTGTAGAATCTGTTTTCGGCAGAGAACAACTCTCACAGATTACTGAGGAGAAAGCAAATGAGTTATTTGACACATACATCGCCCTGTTTGAAAAAGCTGACATTCAAGGAAGGAGTTGGATAAATAACAAAGTGTTGAATATTTTACCAACAGTATTGGGTAGGCTTTGCACAAAAGTTAGTCAAGACAGGGTTTTGAACTTTGTTAAGGCTGCATTGAAATGGCAACCAATATTTGTGAACAAAATACTGAAATGCGCTTATGACTGTTTGAATAATGATAATTTGAAAGTCATTTGGGTGTTGTTATTGACAGAGAAAAAGGCAGCGACACACTACAGTAGAGATGGATATACTTTCCCTGACCGATACATGCTGAACTTCACTATTACCAATGACATGAAAACGAGGATTATTGACGGATTGAGGAGCAACAAGAAAGAGGATGTTCTCCAGTCAATGATTTCATTGGAAGTTCTATGGAATCGGGCAGATCTGACTGATGAGGACAAGAGCAAGATTTCCAAAGCAGTGAGGGAAATGAGAAATGGACAGAATACCATCTCGGAAGCAATTTATACATATTCGTATGTGGATGTGAGCGATGAAGAGCACGATACTTTCCAAAACAGATTGGATGACGAGGTTCTGACTTTTTGTGAAACGATCTATCTGTTCACCAATACTTCAGAAACTTTCAGCCAATGGCATAGTGTTATTGAAAAAATCAATGTTCTAAGAAAGTATTTGTCTGATGAACAAAAGAGGTTCGTTCTGCTTCATTGTTGTGACCTGATAGAACAGAATAAATCAAGCTTTGAAAAAGATGACAGACAGGATTTTTTTGGTGGAATGAGACGTTTCACTCAACAAATAGTCAAGACATACCAAAGTTTGTTTCTTAATACTGCATTTGACGCTTGGAATGGCAATGAGGCGGAGAAAATAGAAAATCAGATAGATTGGCTTCGGTCAAAAGGATACAGATGCCTACCGATGAAAGTAAAAGCACTTATGCATCAACAACAAAACATCGGAGGTGACATCATTGGTGCCATTAAAAGCTCTTTGTTCAGCAAAAAACAAGAAGTTCAGGTGGAGGGCATCAATGCTTTCTTTGTATTGAAAGGCAACGGTGGTGATGTCAGTGAAATACTCAGTTATATTTTTGATAATTTCAGATTGGCAGACCCTGCTGTTTACAAGGAGCTACTGATACTCTTCGTAAATGTAATCGTTAGGAATTATAATGAAAATGATTTTCACCAGCACGTGATGAATTTCTTAACAAGCATTCATGAAGATTGTGAGAACTACGGATTGGATGTCTGTGCTTTATCTGATTTACAACATTATACAAATTATGTAGCTGGCGCATTATCGGAAAAATCACAGATAGAAAACATTCCAGTTTTCAGCAAAGAGGAATCTGGTTTTAATGACGTATTTGTAGGATTCGACAAAGGTGTAGAGTCCGCTCAGCATAAAAATTATCAGTAATCAATAAAAATATACAATATATTATTATGTCAGAAAAGAAATTAAATGGTACTGTCATTGTAACTTATCGTTGCAATGCGCGTTGTTCAATGTGTAATCGTTACAAGGCTCCTTCTAAGCCTGAGGAGGAAATCTCTATTGAGACTATTAAGAAGCTACCTAAGATGTACTTTACCAACATCACGGGTGGTGAGCCTTTTATCCGTACGGACTTAAAGGACATCGTACGTGAGCTTTATAAGAAGAGCGACCGTATCGTAATCTCTACCAACGGCTTCTTCACCGACCGTATCATCGACCTGGCGAAGGAGTTTCCTCAGATTGGTATCCGTATCTCTATCGAGGGCTTGGAGCAGACCAACAATGAAATCCGTGGTCTGAATAATGGTTTCAACCGAGGTTATACAACCTTGAAGAAGCTTTGTGAAATGGGATTGAAGGATGTGGGCTTCGGTATGACCGTTCAGGATAAGAACGCTCCAGACCTCGTGCCTCTCTATGAGTTGAGCAACAAGATGGGTATGGAGTTCGCTACCGCATCGCTCCATAACTCTTTCTACTTCGTTGAGGCTAAGAACATCATTCACGACCGTCCGATGGTGGCTAAGAACTTCGAGAACCTGGTGAACGAGCTGCTGAAGTCTAACTCTCCAAAGAAGTGGTTCCGTGCTTACTTCAACCATGGACTCATCAACTATATCTATGGTCAGAAGCGTCTCTTGCCTTGCGATATGAGTTTCGATACCTTCTTCATCGACCCATACGGTGATGTGATGCCATGTAATGGTACCAAGGACAAGGAGGTGATGGGTAACCTGAACCGCCAGACCTGGGATGAGCTTTGGAGTTCTCCAGAGGCTGAGCAGGTTCGCAAGAAGGTAAGACATTGCGACAGAAACTGCTGGATGATCGGTTCTGTTTCTCCTGCCATGCACAAGTACATCAAGACTCCTGCTCTGTGGGTGGCTAAGCACAAGCTGAAGAGTCTGCTCGGTATGAAGTACTCTATGTATGAGAACCCTATCTGCTGCGAGTATCGTGATGGTAAGGTGACCAAGGAGCAGCTTGACAAGCTTTCTACCTGCGATATGAATGCCGTGGTAAATAATGGTCTTTCTGCCGATTCAAAGGAGGCTTTGAAGGGCAAGCGTGGCGAGGACATCGTGAACGCTGACGTGGCTAGCCAGGGTTATGAGGCTACCAAGAAGGAAACTGATAGAAATATTGAAATCAAGTAATCACTTGATTCTCTTATGATTGATAAGAAGCCACAGTGCGGAGCATCGACACCAAGATGATGCCGAAGTACTGTATGGCTTCTTTGATATAGTTTGAAATCTTATTCATGCCTTCAAAGGTAATACTTTTATTTTGAAAATCTCTAGTTTTTATGAAAATAGTTGTAACAGGTACTCGTGGTATCCCGAATATCATGGGTGGCGTGGAGACGCATTGTGAGGAATTGTTCCCTAGAATGGTGGAGCGTGGGTATGACGTAACGCTGATCCGTCGCTCGAACTATGTGAAGGATGACTTGCATGAATGGAAGGGGGTGAAACTGGTAACTATTCCTTCTCCTAAGAAGAAGAATTTCGAGGCCATCATCCATACTTTCCGTGCCATCAATGAGGCGAAGAAGTTGGGCGCAGATGTATTGCATATCCATGCCATCGGTCCTGCGCTGCTGGTTCCATACGCCAAACTGCTGGGCATGAAGGTGGTGTTTACGCATCATGGTCCTGACTATGACAGGGATAAGTGGGGATTTGCTGCCAAGACTATCCTGAAGATGGGTGAGCGTATGGGCTGCATGTTTGCCGATGATGTCATCGTCATCTCGAATGTCATCAAGAACCTCATTGCCCGTAAATATGGAAGGACGAAGAATGTACACCTTATATATAATGGTGTTTCTGAGCCTGAAATCTGTGACTATCCTGAATATTTCAAGGAACTGGGGATAGAGAAAGGTAAGTATATCCTGGGTATGTGCAGATTTGTGCCTGAGAAGAACCTGCATCATCTGGTGGAAGCGTTTGTAAAGTGGAAAAAGTCGCACACGGATCTCACGGATTCCACGGATATAAAGTTAGTGTTAGCTGGTGATACGGATTTCGAGGATGAGTATTCGTTGGGATTGAAGCAGATGGCAAGGGAGAATGGTGTGGTGCTTACTGGCTTTATCAAAGGCAGAAAGCTTCATTCGCTGTTGACGAATTGCCGCTGCTATTGTCTTCCTTCTTCGCACGAAGGTTTGCCGATTGCCCTGTTGGAGGCAATGAGCTATGGGGTAAAGGTAGTAGTGAGCGATATTCCTGCAAATCTGGAGGTTGGCTTGCCAAAGGATGATTACTTCCATTGTGGCAACGTGGATGAACTTTCTGAAAAGCTCGGAAAGATTATCGAGGCTCCATTGCTGCATGTGAATTACGACATGAACAAGTATGATTGGAATCAAATTGCTGATGAAGTAGGAGAGGTGTATCAAGGGTTGAAGAAATGATGATAGTATCAAAGCAACATCAGATATTCTTTGATTTCCTGCGATTCTGCATTGGTTCAGCCAAGGAAATACCTGATTCTTTGAAGGAGGCGGATTGGAAGGAGCTGTATGCTATTGCCAAGAAGCAATGCCTGGTGGGTGTTCTCTTTGATGGTATCAAGAAACTACCTGCGGAACATGTAGGGATGAAGAAGGAGATACTGCTCCAATGGATGGCGGAAAGCCAGATATTGGAGAAGGCTAATGTTCGGCTGAATGATGCTGCCATCCAGGTTTCTGAGTGGTTCAGGAAGAAGGGATTCAGAACCTGTATTCTGAAAGGGCAGGGGAATGCATTGATTTATCCGAATCCTTATTCCCGGACTCCTGGTGATATTGATATCTGGGTGGAAGGTGGAGATAAACGGGTTATCTCCTTTGTCCGCTCTATCTCGCCTCATGAAAAGGCGTGCTATCACCATATCGAGTTTCCATCGTATAAGGGTGTGGAGGTTGAAGTGCATTATCGGCCTAGCTTCCTGCTGTGCTTCTGGCATAACAGAAAGCTTCAGAAATATTATGAGAGGGTAAAGGAGGAGCAGTTCTCGCATCGGGTAATGTTCAGCGAGCAAAGGGAGGTTGCAATTCCGACTGTGGAATTCAATCTCATCTTCCAGTTGACTCATATCTTCTCGCATCTGATGAATGAGGGGATTGGGTTAAGACAACTGGTGGATTATTACTATGTTCTTTGCGACTTTTATAAAGTCTATCAAAAATCTTCGAAAATCACCCCGTCCCTCTTTACCCTTAAAGAGGGCTCCACCTCTCACCCCGACCCTCTCACCCTCAGGGGAGAGGGAGGAAACCGCCCTACTCGGTGCTCGGAACCGCTACGCTCTAAGGATGGCGGACCATCAAAGGTCTCGCCAAATTGTGCGGGATGGGACCGCCGGGATGCTATTGGGGATATGACTTCTGCAACTGCTTCTACTTCTACTGACACTTCTGCTACTGCAGCTCGCTCTTCTTTTGCTGTCAATTCTTCTGCAGCTATCGATAGGGTGCAGAAGGAATTAAAGGAGTTGGGGTTGTGGAAGTTTGCAGGGGGTATCATGTATATCATGCATGAGGTGTTTGGCATGCCTGCCTCTCGACTTATTGTTCCTCCGAATGAGAAGTATGGTAAGTTTGTACTGAATGAAGTGCTGGAAGCCGGGAACTTCGGAAAGCATGATGCCCGGAATCGGTTTGGGAGATCAAAGCTCGGGCATAATCTCCAAAGGGTGTATCGGGATATAAGACTCGTGAGGTATTTTCCTGCAGAGGCGCTTTGTGAACCATTGTTCCGTACTTGGCACTTCTTCTGGAGGCTAAAATATAAAAAATAAATTAATCAAATAATTAATTGAAATAACTCTGTTTATGTTTATCGAGATGCAGATAGGTAATCAGCTAGATGAGGATGACTGTCTGCACTTCGATTATCAATGATAATCATAATGAAGAAAAAAGTTTTTGTGAGCGGTTGCTATGACCTACTACATTCTGGTCATGTGGAGTTTTTCCAGCAGGCATCACAGTATGGTGACCTGTATGTGGGTATCGGATCGGATGCTACTTATCTGGAGTATAAGCATCGCAAGCCTATGTTCCCGCAGGAGGAAAGGCTATTCATGGTCAAGAATATCAAGGCGGTGAAGGAGGCGTATATCAATGAGGGAAGCGGAGTCATCGATTTCCTGCCTACTCTTGATAAGGTGAAACCGGACGTGTTTGTGGTGAACGCTGAAGGTGGGTCTGATGAGAAACGTAGGATCTGTAAGGAAAGGGGCATCGAATATGTCGAACTCCAGCGCACTCCTCATGCTGGATTGAAGGCGCGGTCTTCTTCTGGCTTGAAGAAGGCGTTATTGAACGTATCTGAGAATTCGGCACAGGAGGCGGGGATTCCTACCCGTCTGGATCTGGCTGGTACTTGGATTGACCAGCCTTATGTAAGCATGTATCATCCGGGATGGGCGATTACCATCTCGCTGGAACCGACCTTTGAGGTGCGCGACCGCTGTGGTCTGTCTACCTCTACCCGTAAGATGATTCAGAAGATATGGCCGGTGAAGTTGCCGAAGATGGATCCGGAGATGCTTGCCCGACTGGTATTCTGCTTTGAGAACAATCCGGAGCGTCATGATGGTATCATCTCGGGTGCCCAGGATTCTATCGGTATCTGTGTTCCCGGTCTGGTGCGTCATTATTATGACAACAATTTCTGGCCGGAGAAGATTGAGAGTACGCAGGATGAGATGACCCTCCGTTTCCTGGAAGACCATCTGGTGATGATTCCGATGGAACCGAGAAGACGGGGATGCAGTGTGGTGGAAGGTAAGGATATCACGCCTGAGAAGGTGAAGGCGCTGGCTGATGCAGCTGATGCCTGCTGGAAGGCGATTCTGGCGCACGACCTCGATGCCTTTGCTGCAGCATACAGGTCATCTTTCGAGGCCCAGATTGCGATGTTCCCGGGTATGGTGAATCCGTCTATCAACGGTGTGATAGAACCTGAGGCAAGTGTACAGCCGATGATTGACCACTACAGCAACATGGAGGAGGTTCTGGCATGGAAGATGCCGGGAGCTGGTGGCGGCGGTTATCTGGCACTGGTAGTAAAGGACAGTCTTAAATTTGCAGAGAATCATGACGAAGCCATCCATCTTCAGATACGAAGGGCATAACTATCTGGTGCCCTTCCTCATCATCAGTAGCCTCTTCTTTATGTGGGGCTTTGCCCATGGCATCCTGGAGGTGCTGAATCCGCATTTCCAGGAGTCGTTTCATATCAGCAAGGCGATGTCGGCTCTGACGCAGGCTGCTGTCTATGGTGCCTACTTCCTGATGGCGCTGCCTGCCGGATGGATTATACGGAAGCGGGGCTACAGGAGGGGTGTGATAACAGGACTGGTTCTCTTCGGTATCGGTGCCCTGATGTTCATACCGGGAAGCAGGATCAACAGTTTCTACTTCTTCGTTCTGTCGCTGTTTGTGATAGGATGCGGACTGACCTGTCTGGAAACGAGTGCGAATCCTTATACTACGGTACTGGGACATCCTGACAAGGCGGAGAGCAGAATCAACCTGTCGCAGTCGCTCAATGGTATCGGCTGGATTGTAGGACCGCTGGTTGGCGGTCAACTTCTGTTCTCGGGTGTCAACATTGCCATTCCTTATGCCCTGGTGGGTATCTTCGTGCTTGCTGTGGCACTGGTTCTGTCAAGAATCAAGTTGCCGGACCCAAGGAGAGCGCATGAGGCGGATACGAACGAGAAGGTAGAGGAGAAGCCGATGCGAGTGATGGCATTCGGTTTTGGTATGCTGACCTTGTTTCTTTATGTGGCTGCCCAGACGGGTGTGAACAGTTTCTTCATCAACTATGCTGAGGAGAGTATTCATATAGAGAAGCAGACTGCCAGTCTGTATCTCGCCTTTGGCGGAATGAGTCTGTTCTTTATCGGCAGGTTGGCTGGTGGTGTCATCATGAATTATATCCAGCCAAGGCTGGTGCTGCTGGCCTGTGCCATCCTCACCTTTATTGCCACATTGATTGTGGTGGTATGTAGCGGCACCTTATCTCTCATTGCGTTCTTCGCCCTGTATCTGGGAGAGAGCATCATGTTTCCGACTATCTTCTCGCTGGCATTGAGGGATGCGGGTACAAAGCCCAAGCTTGCCTCTTCATTGCTTATCATGACGATAGTGGGTGGTGCGGTTGCTCCAGTAATTATGGGGTATATTGCAGATACTACTGGTAGTATGGCGATTGCCTTTCTCATACCATTGGTTTGTTATGGGGTGATTGGAGGGTATGCACTTTTGAAACGCCACGTTCCTCATTAAATAAAAGGAGGATTTTTCGAAAATCACCCCGTCCCTCTTTACCCTTAAAGAGGGCTCCACCTCTCATCTCGGTCTTCTCCCCTCAGGAGCGAGGGAGAAAACCGCTCCTCTGGTGCTCAGAACCGCTTCGCTCTAAGGTTGGCGGACCAAAGCGGTCTTCGCCAGGTTGTGCGGGATGGGACCGCCTGGTTATTGAAGCTATAAATTATGCTAAAAAGAGAGGTATTTATATTGGAAAATGAAAAAATAATATTATATTTGCACCGATTATGGATAAAAATGAGATTTCACTAAGGATAATTGGCAAGAATGGGGATGAGCCTCTTTCTCCTGCCAATTTTGACATCGGGCAGATACGATTCTTGCTCGATGAGGTGGAAAATTTGCTTTATCCTGACAAGAAAAAGCGCAAGGATCGCCCTGTGATTTCATACGAAATGAAGGAGGGTTCTGTGATTAATATTTTTAGAACTTCATTGCAGAATGTATTGATGTTCTCTTCTATGCTTGGGGCGGTTGAGCAGAATAGTGGTTCTATTGATAAACTGGAGGTAAATAGTGCCCAAGCGTTGGAAAATTTGCAAGCGTTTGCTTTGCGTCATAATTATGACATTGAGATTGGTACATCTGATAAGCCAAGACGTGTGTTCAAGATTTCTCCTCTTACTCACTATGTTCGCCGTGAAAATGTCATGGTGGATGTGGAATGCTATTATTATGGAATCTTGACGGATGCTGGTGGCAAGGATAAGGCTAATATTCACCTTGATACCAAAAATGCAGGTACTTTGACAATTCGTACGGATAAAGAGTATTTGGCAGATTACAAGGGGAATCCTTTGTATAAGAAATTTGGTGTAAGAGTACGTGCCAAGAAGAATATTCTAACAGGAGATATTGATAAGTCAACGCTTACTTTGATTGAGTTGTTGGATTATCAACCTCGCTATGACGAGGACTATCTAAAGAGTCTTATCACCAAGGCGACTCCAAAGTGGAAGGGTGTTAATGCTGACGAATGGTTGGCTAATATAAGGGGAGATATTGCTTGATGGAACAGAATTGTGTACTTTTGGATACCAGTTTCTTCATTCGCCTTTTGAATGAAGCTGACCCTTTGCATGATAATGCTTTGGATTATTTCAGGTACTTCTTGGAGCATGACTTTGTTGTCAAGGTCAGTACCATGTAAGTATTCGGTGAATGCCGTATTGTGTGCCTAGATAAAGTTTTGTACCTTTGTACCGTTATTTTAAATTTTCAAATTATGGTACAAGGCAAGAAACATTTAAACTGCAAGCCAAAGTTCGCCGAGGTTGTAATCGGTGACAATGAGGCGAAGAAGATGTGGGAGTCTTGATTCAATGATTACTCTTTAATTGGAATGGTTATGGACATTTTATGAACTTTCAGATTTTGGGCAATTAGAAAAAAGATTACGTGACACTGATAAGTTCCCGCTTTATAAAATGAGTAACTAAAGATTCTGAGGTAAAGTTGAAGGTGAAAACATATATGAATAGTACATCTCCATATTTTGCTTTTTTACGATATTGTCTGGGGAAAAAGAGGAATATGAGTAGAGTGATTGCTGGTATGAACTGGCAGGCGCTATATTCTTTTGCCTCTAAGCAGGCTTTGCTTGGGCTTTGTTTTGATGGTATCGAAAGGCTGGGAGAAGAGTATCCAGAAGAGCTGAGGCTGAATCCGATAGGGAGGGAACTGCTGGTGACTTGGATGGGTAAGGCGCAACAGATTCGCAGACAGAATATGAAAGTGAATGTGGTTGCAAGCAAGCTCTATTCCATGCTTAGAGAAGATGGACTGAGGTGCTGCATTCTGAAAGGGCAGGGGAATGCCTTGATGTATTCAAATGCGTATTCCCGAAATCCGGGAGATATTGATGTATGGGTGAATGCAAGCCGTGAACAGATAACGGAATATGCCAAGACGCATTTTGAAATTGGCAATGATATAAGATTCCAACATTTGGAGACTTCTATGGATGGAGTGCCTGTAGAATTGCATTTTTTTCCTTGTACCATGAACAATCCGATTTATCATGTTAGATTGCAGAAATGGTTTAAGCGGAATGCGGATTTGCAATGCTCAAATGTTGTTAGCCTACCAGATGGTATTGGAGAAATTGCTATACCAACGACGGCATTTAATGTGATTTATCAGCTGACGCATCTTTATCATCATTTCTTTGATGAGGGGATTGGAATGAGGCAAATCATTGACTATTTCCTTGTAGTCAATGATTTCTCAAAAAATGTATTTTTGGATACTGATTTTTCGAATCACCCCGTCCCTCTTTCCAAAGAGGGCTCCACCTCTCACCCCGACCCTCTCACCCTCAGGGGAGAGGGAGGAAACCGCCCTACTCGGTGCTCGGAACCGCTACGCTCTAAGGATGGCGGACCATCAAAGGTCTCGCCAGATTGTGCGGGATGGGACCGCCTGGGGATGAGTGGAGCATCAAAGGTCTCGCCAGATTGTGCGGGATGGGACCGCCTTTCTAAAGAGGGAGATAATTCTGCTGGTTCTACTACTGTTGTTACTTCTTATGCCTCTACAGCTTTAGATGTGGCGCAGAGAGAACTGAAGTATTTGGGATTGTGGAAGTTTGCAGGTGCTGTGATGTTTGTGCTGCATGAGGCATTGGGATTATCGGAGGAGAAGATGATAGCTCCGATGGATGAAAAGCGAGGAAAGTTGCTGCTTTCTGAGATTTTGAATGGTGGCAACTTCGGAAAGCATTTCACCAAGTATGGGCATTTCACACAACAAGGCATGGCGAAGAAGTATTTCCTGAAGATATGGAGGAATATGCACTTCGTGAGATATTATCCTGCTGAGGCTCTATGTGAGCCTATCTTTAGGACATGGCATTTCTTCTGGAGGATGAAGAATAAGGAATAATAGATTATCTCGGGCTTCTCCCCTCAATGAAGAAGAGGTAACCGCTTATTTTAAGTCCCACAGATTTCACGGATTATCAAAGATTTCTTTTGATTTTCTTGGTGGTTTCGAGGAAAAAGCGTATTTTTGCGGCAGATTGCAATCAAAGAATTTTAAAGGAGAACTATTATGGATACATTGTAAGTATTCGGTGAATGCCGTATTGTGTGCCTAGATAAAGTTTCGTACCTTTGCACCGTGAATTTAAATTATTCAAATTATGGTACAAGGCAAGAAACAATTAAACAGCAAGCCAAAGTTCGCCGAGGTTGTAATCGGCGACAATGAGGCGAAGGAGATGCGTGAGTCTGCAAAAGTTCGCAACCGTCGCAATCCTTATTTAAAATTAAGCTATCCCAATGGTGTGACACTAATTCTCCCTGCTGACATCAGTATCGAACAGCTTCGAGCCTACATTAGTATAACTGTGTAGGCTTATGGCTAGAGTTTGTCAGTTGACGGATGACCTGAAGTACTACTTGTGCATGGAGCCAGTCGATATGCGCAAGCAGTTTCAGGGACTCCAAGGAATCGTGAATGAGGAGTTCGGCCGTTACCTCACCCAAGATCCTCGATGAAACGTCCGTCTCTTGGGGATCTGGAATCTGCTACAACGATTCTATAAAAAGGAGCTTTCTTCTGTCCCATTCTTCTTAATCTCATTTTTACTGCCATTTTTCTTTACCTCCATTGTAAATTCATGTATTTATTTATATTTTTTCTTTTATGCTAAAAGGGAAGTTTGAATCCTCCTCTTTTACCACCCTTACCGACCATTCCGGTCATCTGTTTCATCATTTTTCTTGACTGTTCAAACTGTTTGATGAAACGGTTTACCTCCGCGATGTCAACACCGGCGCCTTTTGCAATTCTCTGCTTTCTCGACGGATTGATGAGATCCGGGTTTTCTCTTTCCTTTGGCGTCATAGAAAGTACAATAGCTTCCTTTCTTGCCATGTCTTTTTCATCCACCATGCTCTCAAGATCCTGGCCCTTCATTTTCGCGCCGACGCCCGGAAGCATATTCAGGATGCTGGAGATGCCGCCCATATTGCGCATCTGCTCCATGGAATCCAGATAATCGTTGAAGTCGAACTGCGCCTTCTTCATCTTCTGTTCCATGGCTTTTGCTTTTTCTTCGTCGATGTTTGCCTGCGCTTTTTCAATCAGGCTCATCACATCGCCCATGCCGAGAATACGGGACGCCATACGGTCCGGATAAAACTGCTCCAGATCCGAAAGCTTTTCGCCCATGCCGACATAGAGAATTGGTTTGCCGGAAACTGCACGGATTGAAAGTGCCGCACCGCCTCTGGTGTCACCATCTAATTTTGTAAGTACTACACCGTTGATGCCGACTTTATTGCTGAACATCTCGGCCACATTGACTGCGTCCTGTCCGGTCATAGCGTCTACTACCAAAAGGGTCTGATCCACAGGAACAGCCGCTTTGATATCCTGTAACTCCTGCATCATCTCTTCATCGATGTGCAGACGGCCTGCGGTATCCAGAATCAATACGTTAAAGCCGTTTGTCTTTGCATGCACCAGCGCTGCCTTTGCGATATCCACCGGACGGTTTTTATCTCCCATAGCGAACACTTCCACGCCCTGCTTTTCTCCGTTGACCTGCAGCTGTTTGATCGCTGCCGGGCGGTATACGTCGCAGGCTGCAAGGAGAGGTTTTCTTCCCTTGGCTTTTAACTTTCCTGCAATCTTTGCGGTTGTGGTTGTTTTACCGGCTCCCTGAAGACCTGCCATCATAATAATGGTAACTTCACTCGCCGGGCGCAGTGCGATTTCCGTTGTCTCGGAACCCATCAGCTTGACCAGCTCGTCATTTACGATTTTAATGACCATCTGACCCGGATTCAGTCCGTTCATGACGTCCTGTCCGACTGCCTGCTCCTGTACGGATTTGATAAACTGTTTTACTACTTTGAAGCTGACATCCGCCTCGAGAAGTGCCATTTTTACTTCCTTCAGCGCAGTCTTTACATCCGCCTCGGTCAGGCGGCCCTTGCTTCTGAGATTTTTGAAAACATTCTGGAGTTTCTCGGTTAAACTTTCAAATGCCATGCTCAAAGCTCCTCTAATATATCCGATGCAATTGCTGCAATCCGCTGCATCACATCTTCTTTCGGGGTATCACCGGATGGGTCTGTCAGCTTTCGGATCTCGTTCACATTTTCCCGGATCTGCACAAAGCGTTGTACCAGATGAAGCTTTTCTTCATACTCTTCCAGTGTCTTGTTGCAGCGTCTGACCAGATCGTGAACTCCCTGGCGGGAAATGCCCCGCGCTGCCGCAACCTCGCTCAGGGAAAAATCGTTGAGCACCACGTCCTCATATACCTGACGCTGATGTTCAGTCAGAAGTTCGCCGTAAAAATCATACAGTAATGTCTGTTCCAATATTTTTTCCATTGCGATCACCTTGGTTATCATACACGAAATGATGCTGGGTGTCAAGTATTTTTTCTTGACAGTTTTAAAATTTTTCTGATCCGTTTCAAAAGCCGCAGAAAAGGCGCATTTTCCGCGTTTTTTCGCAGAAAACACGCCCCTTATAAAGACTTTTGTATACCTACTGCAGCTCCGCAATCCTCGTCACAGCCACATAAATCGACTGAATTTTGTACCACGTCGGATAATCCACAATGCCGGAAACCGGCAGGCCGAACAGCCGCTGGAACGCTTCGACGGCGTCCTGCGTCTCTTCATCGAAATAGCCATTTTCATAGACCGTCGGAATCGATGAATACACCTCCGCAATCACGTTCAGCTGCTCCTGCATCTACAGTACCTTGTTCCCGGACGAGCCGATGGTGAGGTCATACCCCGGCCAGGAGGACGGGATGCCGGAAATCTCCTCCGCCGTGTTGATATACATATTGTCTCCATAATAATTGCGGAGAATCTGAATCGTTGAATACCCTTGGTCCGCCAGGTTTTTGGACCCCCACTGGCTCATCCAGTTCGGGCAGCTCACACGGTTTCCGTCACAGTACTGCGTCAGAATCGGCTGTTTCACATTCGGGCGCGACAGGTAATCAGCAAAAATCTCATCGACCACAAGGGAAATGCTGTCGAAAATATTCCTGCCGTAAATCCATTTGTGATCGTAGGCCGTCGACGAAGTGATCGTAAAATCGTATCCCTTGTTGCGGTACCATTCTGTATAGACACGGTTCAGCGTAAATGACATGATTGCGAGGATATTCGCCCGGATCGCCGCATCCGGCCATGTTGCATAGATTTCCGAGCACGCCACGTTTTTGATGTAGTCGCGGTACCGCACATAATAGTCGCGTGCCGTGCTGTCGGTCGGCGCTCCGTCGTGGACGATGATATACTCCGGGATCACGACACGGGACAGCACAATCTCACCGCTCTCCCTCGTCGGCTTGATCTCACTTTCCGGAATTTTCGCCGGATATTCGCCGAACAACGTATGGTCCGGGATCGTCACATCCGCAAACGCTGCGCCCTCTGCCAGTTTGAGGTCCACCTGCTGGACGGACTGTTCTCCTGAAAGAAGCTCGGAGCCCGTCACTTCAACCGGTTCATACCCTTCCGCCTCCACTTTCACCGTATATTCGGAATACGGCTGATTCACATTCGGTTCCAGACTGTACTCGAGCGGCGGCGTCGCCAGATCCAGCGTCTCCGTTCTGCCGTCCCCGTCGGTAATCAGCTCCTCGATCACATTCTGCGGATCTCCCGTATACGAAACCGTCACCCGCGCCCCGGAAACAGGCCGCGCCTGGATTCTTGTATTTACCCGGATTTCCAGCCGCCCGCGGTCAGTCATTTCCTGCTGCATACGCAAATTTTTCATAAAAAAGCCCCATATCCTGCACTCCTTTTATGGTATGCAGAATATGAGGCTTTGTTGCTTTTCATTTTTCGATTTACAGGATCCGCTGGACGTCGTGGATCATGACGTAGACCATCAACGCCATCAGAAGCACCAGGCCCGCGAAGTGAACCATACCCTCCAGGTCTCGCCGGATTGGTTTTCTGCGGATGGCTTCTATGATCAGAAAAACAAGCCGTCCGCCGTCGAGTGCCGGGAGCGGCAGCAGGTTCATGACGCCAAGGTTCGATGACAGCAGAATCACCATGTTCAGCATCGTCATCACCGTAACCAAAACGCCCTGCGATTTTACATCATCATAGGCGGTTCCGATCGCATCCACCACGCCGACCGGGCCGGAAAGATCGTTCACAGAATACTGTCCGGTGATCAGCATACTGACGCTGTCAATGACGGTGCGCACCCAGTATTTGATCTCCAGCACGCTGTATTTCAGCACGCCGATCGGGGACTGTTTCTCCCGGAGCTGATACGAAAACTGTACATTCGCATACGTATTTTCAACCGGTGTCACCGTAATCTCTTTCGTCTTTCCGCTGTGCTCATACTCCAGCGTCACAGCGCTTCCATCGAAAGGATGCTCTGTCTGGTAAGCAGTAAAATCTGCCACACAGGTGATCGGCGCTCCGTTGATCGATACGAGCAGGTCGCCCGCGACAACACCCGCAGCGGCAAGCGGCATATTCTGCTGCACATACGTGAATTCCATGCCGCGGTCACAGTCATCGTAGTTAAAGCCCATCATATACCGCGTTGTCACCGTCGGTTCATATGTGATCGTTTTCTTTTCCCCGTCGGCCTTTTTAACCTCCAGCGTAATCTCATCCGTCGGCACACCCCGTACCGTCATCACAGAGTTCAGCTCTTTTCCGATGGAAATATGTCTTCCTTCATAGGAAGTGATGATATCTCCCGCTTCCAGGCCTGCCTCTGCCTCCGGCGAACCGTCTGCCACTTCTGTGACGCGCGCCGGGGAACTTCCCGCGTAGCTGATCACAAAGATTGCGCAGAAAAATGCCAGAATCATGTTGAACACCGGTCCCGCCGCAACGACGGAAATTCTTGCCCACACGGATTTGCTGTTAAAGGTTCCTTCCCCCTCCTCTTCACCGTCCTCGCCGAGCATCTGGCACGCACCGCCGAAAGGCAGAAGTTTTAAGGAATAGATCGTTCCTCCTTTTTCTGTCTTTACCACCGTCGGGCCAAAGCCGATCGAAAATTCCGTCACGGTAATACCATTCGCTTTCGCCAGAAGAAAGTGCCCCAGCTCATGGATAATAACGGTGATTCCGAAAATGAGTACGGCTATCAGGATTTTTACAATCATGCTGTCTTATTCTCCCATCTTATATCTGTTCGCAATCCATTCATACGTCTCCTGCTCCGCCGCGAGAATCTGCTCCAGCGTCGGATCGGCAATCGTTTTGTGTGCTTCCATTGCACCGGCGATCACGTCGTAAATCTCGAGGAAACGGATCTTCTTCGCGAGGAACAGTGCAACGGCGCGTTCATTTGCCGCATTGAAGACCGTCGGCATGGAGCCGCCCCTCCGGGACGCCTGCATTGCCATCGGAAGGCCGAGGAAGGTATCCATATCCGGTTTTTCAAACGTGATCTGTGTCAGCGCCGCAAAGTCGAGGCGGTCGCCTGCAAGGAAGCGGCGCTCCGGGTAATACAGTGCGTACTGGATCGGCAGTTTCATATCCGGTGTGCCAAGCTGTGCCATGACAGCGCCGTCTTTAAATTCTACCATGGAATGGATAATGCTCTTTGGCTGTACCACAACCTGAATGTGGTCGAGATCAACACCGAACAGCCATTTTGCTTCCATGACTTCCAGTCCTTTGTTAACGAGTGTCGCGGAATCAATCGTGATCTTGTGCCCCATCGACCAGTTCGGATG
>OKSF01000271.1_pt1 | contig 49607 bp, 58 predicted proteins | sample 1606061 | NCBI WGS metagenome assembly OKSF01 (sample SAMEA3541567, study PRJEB24748) | human gut metagenome | biome: human gut; feature: human-associated habitat; material: faeces | place: China | collected 2012
CAGCAGACGACGATGGAAGCGATCACACAGGGAACAGAAGAACACATCATACATCATGTTATGGTCAATTTTATGCTGAATGGCGAGATGCGTTTCATGCAGTTTGATTTTACAAGGGAAAGTGAAGATACAAAAAATGTTTTCCTGTTTGTGGAGGACTATACAGATCCACAGCAGCAGGCATTTATAACTACGCTGCGTTCTATTAAAAACAGCGCTGTCCTGTTTTGTGTTCTTTCTGAAGAGGATGATGCTAAAATAAAGCTATGTTATGAGCCTGTTTTTATCACCCGGGGCTTTGCAGATATGATGGAGACTACGCAGCAGCAGATGATGATATTGCAAAAGAAGCCATTTTGCGAAACAGTACATCCGGACGATCAGCAATATGTAGAGAAATCTGTTAGAAGCCTTAATATAGAGCATCCACATACGAACATATTATACAGAAAAAGAAACCCGCAGGGAAAATGGTTTTATATGCAGTCGGACTTTTCCTATTTCATCGTCGGAAAGAAAAAATATATCTATGTGACCTATCAGGATGTCAGTGCATTGCAGAAGAATGAAGAATTGTCAAATGCACTTCATTATAGCCAAAGACGGGATGAAGAGCTTACAAAAGCATTGGAGGTACTTGGAACGGTATTTACCAATATATTCTTAGTTCATGTGGAGGATCAGAAAGTAGAATGGTTAAAAATCCAGGCAGATAAGGAAAATGTCCTGAAGCGATGCCAGAATGTCTGTGAGATAAGAAAACTGATCCATGATAATTATATGCTGCCGGAATGTCAGAAGGGCTATCTTGAGTTTACAGATCTTGATACGATCAATGAACGGTTTGAAAAACATAAGATTCTTCGGTACATTTATCGTAACAGGAACAGACAGTGGATAGAAGTAAGTGCCATTGTTCAGAACCGTGATGAGAATGGCAGGGTGACAGATATCCAGTTTCTGACACATGATGTGACAGACCAGAGAGAAAGGGAACTGCAGCAGGAAGATGCCCTTCGGATCGCACTTGCTTCCGCAGAACATGCAAATAAGGCAAAAACAGCATTTTTAAATAATATGTCACATGACATCCGAACACCGATAAACTTACTTTACGCATAAAATTAAAAGGCCCAGTAAATCTCTATGCTTTCATCTTCTTTGATGATGATATGGTCAATAAGGGTTTGACATAACTGCCTGAGTTCTAAGGTAGACATATCTTCGAGCACAGCCAGAGAAAGTACTTCTTTTATATAATCAACATCAGGTTGACTTCCAGAAAGACGATCAATTTCATTCTGGATAGAATCACGCTCACAGTATAGCTGCTTCATCTGATCGTCAATATCATCATCTTCAATATTTCCCAAGGAATATAACTTAATGGTCCGCTGAATCCGTTTCTGAATTTCGGAGAAGCGATTATTTAAGGTTTGTAATTCATTATTGATAGATGTCTGAGGTTTGGAAACCTTTTCAAAATATGCTGGATCTGTCTGTATTTTACGGATTTCTTCGATAACAGCTGCATCCAGTTGCTCTACGCGGATATTGGGGGCGGTACAGGTTTCTTTTTTCTCGCGCCAGTGATAGGCTCTTTTTTTACATCTATAATATTTTTTACGATATCCTTTTGCACCAACATAAAAGCCTGAGTATTCTGATCCGCAGAGGGCACAGTGACATAAACCTGAAAGCATGTAGGCAACAGGCTGATTTTTCCTGTGATTTTTCTGATAATCATCAGAAATTTGTTGTAAGCGCTTTTGAACGGCATCAAAGGTTTGCTGGTCGATTAATGGATCATGAATTCCTGAGACATAATCATCCCCGTTTTTAATCATCCCTATGTAAATAGGGTTATGCAACATTTTAGACACAGTTACATAACCGGCTTTATATGCGCCGTATTTGTGAGTATAACCGGCGGCAGCCATCATTCTGGTGATCTGTATGAACGAATGCCCTTCCAGAGCCAATGAAAAGACTTTGCGCACCTGCATAGCCTCATATTCATCAGGGATTAAATTACCATCAACTGAGGTATAGCCAATAGGAACGTTGCCACCACCGTGCCACTTGCCCTGTTTAGCGCGGCCCTCACGTCCCATAGCCATACGTTCCTTGATCTGTTCACGTTCCAGCTGGGCGAAGACAGATAAGATGCCGATCATGGCTCTGCCGAAGGGTGATCCAGTATCAAAATTTTCGTTCATGGAAATAAAGCTAATGCTATTTTTCAAAAATACATCCTCAATGATATAGAGGGTGTCTTTCTGGGAACGTGAGAGACGATCCAGTTTGTATACCACTACAATATCAAAGCGTTTCCGTTCACAGTCCTTAAAAAGACACTTTAAAGCGGGCCTGTTGGTATTGGCTCCAGAGAACCCCGGATCTGTGTAGATGTTTCCAATGGTCCAGCCGTGAGCCTCACAGTATTTTGTCAATCTTTCAGTTTGTTCAGGAATGGAAAAACCTTCTTGAGCCTGTTCCTGGGTAGATACCCGGACATAAATAGCTGCTTTTTTCATAAGAGTACCTCCAAAAAGGGTATAAAAAATACACCTCTTGTGCAGGTGCCACTGAAATGGTATAATCTGGAATGGAGTGGATTATATCTTTCAGTATACCTGATAAGAGTGATCTATGTTAAAGCGGTTCCTGTTGGCGCAGGGATCGCTTTTGTTTTCATAGTTAATTTTTGCTTTCTAGTTGTTGAACTTCTTTAGAATATTGATCAACTAATTTTAAAAACTCAAAATACCAATCAGGCACTTTATACTTTCTGGCTTTGTATGGAATGCATCGTTCGCATGGAGCATATTTCTGCGCAGCAATAAAAAGGTGGATAGGTTTTGTTGCTTCAGAACAACCAAACTGTCGATGATAACATTTACCGTTGCGAGAAATATAAACCCGCATATGTTTTTCGACAGTGGGCTGGACATAATAATGAGGTAAATAATTGCTGTCAAATGTAACCCCGCTTGGTACCCCGGCTTCATATAAAAGTTCCTTGGGGAAAGGGAGTGCATCAACCGTAAGTGTTTGTAACTGATTTTGAAAAAATTGATTTTGTTCTTCCTGCTGAGTTAAAGCACATACTACTTTTTGAGTTGCATTTTGAGCCTTTGCAAGATCAGTTTTTAAAATATCAATTTGAAGTTGTAAGGATTCTATTTCATGGATTTTTACAAGTTTTTCATACTCCACGGAATGTAAGTAATCCTTTGTATTTTTTAATTCTTGTTGTAAAGCAGAAATCTCAGTTCTTAATTCATTAGAAGTTTGAATTAATTCGTTTTTTTCGGATTCCATTTGATTAATCTTCTGAACCCAGTTAGTGCTTTTTAAAGCAGTGTACTCAGATTCAATGTCCTCTTTTTCTTTGCACACTACAGATAATTGCAAAGAATGTTTTTTATTAATCTTAAATAAGTAATAAAGAATAAGAAAAATGAGGATACTAAGCACACATACCAATATTTTAAATCCGAATAGTTGATTTTTATTATTTGTCCATTCAATTTTACTGGGAGAAGAATTTGCGGTTTCTTTGTAAGAAAGAGATTCTGCCGGTGGAGCAGAGGTTTCAGATGAAACTACGTCTTCGGATTGAGTGGGCATATATGGACAGATGCCATTAGGATGCAAGTGGGCTGGTTTACCGTGATGATAATGATAGGTTCCAGTATTGTGATCATAATGACCGCCATGTGAATCTGTTCGCCCGGGATGCCCAAATACATTATATGGAACAAATAATAAAATACAGGAAACGAAATAAATTAACATTAGATATCTTTTATGTCTCATAACATTTACCTATATTATACTGGATTATTATTTATCTTTTTTGTTTATAATATCGTTATAGGCACTAAAAAAGTGTAATAATACAAGAAAGGAAATAACCACATATATAAAAGGCTTAATTCCATATGGATTATAACCAAAAAGAAAAGAGCCTAAAAACAAATGACCAATGGAAAGGTAAGTTGCTTCCCCAAGAGGATTTCCAACACTACCTAGCAGTTCTTGTAATAATTCTACAATTTTACTCATGTAAACTCCTTTTATAAATGTAATGAAAGGATTAATTGATTGACAGGCACGATTAGCTATAATTTATACGTATTACGAGTGGAGAGAAAGTTGTCTATTAGAAAACTTTCAGAGTTATCTGGAATAAGTAAATCACAGATCAATAATATTGAAAATGGAAAGCAACACCCAACAGTGTATACACTGTGTTGTCTGGCAGAGGCACTGAACGTACCGCCATATGATCTGTTTACCTATTGTCCACCATAGTGGACAAATCGTCATAAACCCACACAAACCTTGCTTTCTAAGATATAATTGCTTTAACAGACAAACTACTGTAGAGAAAGGAAGGTACATATGAATAATAATGTTAATGTCAATCATGTGAAGCAATTTTTGATCCGGAATATAAGCTATATGGATCAGTTGGATACCTTATTTCTAAAACAGCTGTTTACACTGGTAAAAAGGTATCTGGAGAGAAGAGGGCGTTAGCCCTCTCTTTTTTTGTTTAAATTCTTCAAAATATTATCAGCAAGCTCATTAATTGCCTGCTTTGAATTTGGACTTAGTGACTGGTAGCTTTTCATTATTTCAACAATAACGTTGAAAAATGGTTCTTTATCTGGATCTAATAGAGTTGCGACAATAGCTGCAGTTTCATCTTCTTCCGGAAGATCCAGAAACATAGGTCCAACACCGGTTCGGAGCCAGTTTTCATTAACATTGAAAGTTTTGCATACTAAAGAAACAACGGCATCACTAGGAGAACGCTTACCAGTTTCGTAACATGCAACGTTGTTTCGCACAATACCTAATTTATCAGCAAATTCCTGCTGAGTTAAATCTAACGTCTGACGTAAAGATTTAAATCTTTTGTTCAAGATGATCACCCCTTTCATGATTTCAATATATATCAAAAATGTGGCATTGTCAACAAAAAGTAGCAATGCCACAAAAATATATTGACAAAAGTCGCATAGCCACATATAATAGTGGCATAGCAACAAAATAACGAAAGAAAGGAGTACATGAGCATGGAAGAAAAGAAAAACCAGATGATCGTAGAAATGGTGGAGAAGCTCAGTAAAATGGACAGCAATAGCCTGACCATAATGAAAGCTTCTGTAGATATCCTGGCAGCAAAAGAGCGCCTGGATAAGGAAGAGGTGAAAACAGCATAGGAAGGAGAGATATGAAAGTTATCAACATTTCTGCCCGGACAGGAAAAATTATAGAGGATATGTCTTCTATAAAACTGCCGGAAGGACATCCAGCTTATGAAGTGATCTTAAGAGCGTGGGAAAATATTCGGAATCGAGAGAAAGAAAAGAAGGGAGCATAAAAAATGGATACAGATTATTACAGACGGCTGTTTCACGGAGCCAAGGAAGCATGTGAGGATTGGAAATATCGTTGTTGGATTCTGGAGGCAATCACATTTTTTTCCATATTATGTAACATTTGGCAGGCGAGCCGATGAGGAAGTGGAATAAATGCCGCAAATGTGGCTGCTTTCTGGATCCGGGAGAAGGAAGTATCTGCGATGATTGCAGAAGAGCACAAGAAAAGGTAAAGATAGTACCGACCATTCAGGAACATGGTGGACAGTACCGGTTGTTTTTGAAACCAGATAAAAAAGAATAAAGCCCTGGTATGGGATTGGAGAACCGGGGCTTTACTCAATATCAAAAATCATGCAAGGAGATTATACCATCCAAAGAGCTGGATGTGCAAGTGAAATCTAATGAAAAAAGGAATAATAACAGAATATAACGAGTATTGCCTGTTTTGCGGCAGACCAGTTGAGGCTAAACATCATCTGATCGGAGGCCCGAACCGAAAAAAGGCAGAGGAAGACGGACTGAAAATCCCGTGCTGCAATAACTGCCATAACATAGGAGATGTGCTTACGCGGATCCATGGAAATCCAATGGCAGAGATGATGTCCAAGATGATGGGACAACTTGCCTGGGAGAAACGTGCGGTTGCAGGCGGAAAAACAGAAAAAGAAGCCAGGGAAGCGTTCCGTAGCAGATACGGGATCAGCTACCTGTAGGAGACTATATGGAAGATCATAAGGTTAGAGCAGAATATAGAGAAAAAGGCAGAAAAAGAAAAGAAGCGGAATTGATCGACATGGAAAAGCACCCATCACCGATGGGTGAAAGCTTCAGAAGACCGGCATACGCTGGAACGGCACTGTGTCCGGATCCAACCCGTAGAGGGAAACAGTTGGTATCTCGTCCTAAAAAGGACTGATACATATAGAAACTTGTGGTCAGCAGAATATGTCACTACCCAATCTATTATACCCAGTATACTACTGACCGAAAGGGCCGGGAACCTATCAAATGTCCTCCAAATCCCGGCCCGAAAGGAGGGACCATGTACAACAAAGGAAGGAAAACAAATGAATATAAAAAGAGATAAAACCTATCAGGCCAGGATGGATGGCCTCAAATATGCCCTGGAAATAGTAGAAAGGGGCGGGATAGAAGAATTAAAGAAGGAGATCAGGGTTAGAAATGCCCATTTCATTCCGCTGGAAGTATCAGCAAAAAAGGCGAATGAGATAAGCCAGGTCTTGGCAAACCGAATATTGGCGACATTCACCCCAACGGTGATGTTTTCGCTAAATCAGGAGTTCCACTTTGGAAAGGACAGGCTGCTGCGATGGAAGGATGCATTCATCAATCTGTGTGACATGATGGATGCAATAGATCCGTTTGGCTGCCAGTATGAAACAGCCAGGGACTATGCGGAAGTTTTAAAGCAGAAATATGGTATTGAATTTGATTGGGACAGCATCGATGAGGTTATTGGACTGAACCAGAAAAAGCGAGGGCAGCTGTGTGATATTGATTATGTAATTAGCTTCCTGGAAGAAAAAGGCCAGAAGAAAGCAGCGCAGTTGATCCGGGAATATGGAAAAAGATAAAGGAGATAATATGTATTTGAAAAAAACAGAGCTGGAACAGGCTTTGAGAGAAAATATGCAGTCAACGCTAGAAAGCTATGGCGGAGACAGCATAGCAGAGGATGCCATTTGCTTTTGCTATGATTCAATGCTGGCAGTAATTAAACAGCTGGCAAAAGACAAGAGAGAGATAATGTCAGAGGAAGAATTGGTGCTGTTACTCTGCATTGTGCAGGATGATACGCGCCATCAACATCAAGATCTTGAAATGTGTAAGCTGCATGGTCTTGATGCAGCAGAAACAGTGAAAAGCCGTATTGCTAAAAATGAGGCGCTTGAAAAGAAACTTAAACAAATGATCGCGGAGGAGACCCGATGAATGACCCAAAGAAAGTATCTGTCCCGGTCTGCTGCATCTGCCAGAATGTAATCAATGGAGATGCCGAGTGGATCAGGACAAAGAGAGGGACTGTATTGTACATGCATAGAGAGTGTGTGAGAAAGTTGAGTAAAGCTAGGAGATTACGGGGGTAATGCCATGATTAACGGTGAGCTGATAGTAGATAATTTTGCAGGCGGTGGAGGGGCTAGCACTGGCATAGAGGACGCAACCGGTTGCTGTGTCGACATTGCCATCAATCATGATCCAGAAGCAATTAAGATGCATAAAGCAAATCATCCGTATACAGAGCATTACTGCGAGGATGTTTGGCAGGTGGATCCGGTAAAGGCGTGCAAAGGGCATCCGGTTGGCCTAGCATGGTTCTCGCCGGACTGTAAGCATTTCAGCAAGGCAAAAGGTGGTAAGCCGAAGGACAAGTTTATTCGCGGCCTTGCGTGGGTTGCCTGTCGCTGGGCCGGGCTGGTTCGGCCAAGAGTCATTATGCTAGAAAACGTAGAAGAGTTTAAAACGTGGGGACCATTAAACCGCGGGCATCATCCAATCAAAAACAAACAGGGCAAGACATTTGAGAAGTTCGTGCAGCAGCTTATGGATTTGGGCTATGAAGTTCAGTACCGAGAGCTGATCGCAGCGGACTACGGTGCACCGACCATGCGGAAACGATTCTTTTTGATTGCTCGCTGTGACAGTGAGCCGATTGTCTGGCCAAAACCGACACATGCGCCGGCAGACAGCGAAAAGGTAAAAGCAAGACTTCTTAAACCGTATGTTGGAGCATATACACAACTCGATTTTTCCTTGCCGTGTCCAAGCGTTTTTGACACAGCGGAAGAAATCAAGAAAAAGTATGGGATCCGCGCGGTGCGCCCGCTTGCCAGAAAGACGATGGATCGAATCGCAAGAGGGGTGAAAAAGTTCGTGCTGGATAATCCAGATCCGTTCATCATCGAGGACGAATCAGAAGATATAAAAATGCCGATTCTGATTCAATACCATTCAGAAACAACAAAAGATGAAGTCCGCGGGCAGGGCATTGAAGATCCGATCATGACAGTGGACAGCTCGAATCGTTATGGTCTTGTGACATCCTTTATCAGCAAGTTTTACAAAAGCGGAACAGGACAGGATATGCGGGAACCTTTGCATACGATCACTGCTGGAGATGGACATTTTGGAGAGGTAAGAGCCTTTTTGACAAAGTATTATGGATCAGGCACCGGACAGGATATAAAAGAGCCGCTTGATACGATCACAGCGCAGGATAGATTCGGTCTTGTAACTATATACGGCACTGAATACCAGATTGTTGATATTGGTCTGCGGATGCTGGAGCCGAAGGAGTTGTATGGGTGCCAAGGATTTCCGGAAGACTACATAATTGACCGAGATTGCGAAGGAAAGGCATATCCCCGGGCCGAACAGGTGCGACGATGTGGGAATGCAGTTTGTCCGCCGATACCTACGGCACTGGTGAGGGCGAATCTGAAAGAGCTGTGTGTTGCTAAGCGATTGCCGAATTGCCGGACGGACCGCCTGGAAGAAGATATAGATGGGCAGTTGAGATTTGCATAAATTTAAAAACAGAAAGGTTGATATCGGTATCAGTGTTATGACGAAAAAAGTGTGTTGGATCAGTGCAGGAGTAAGCAGTTTTATGGCTGGATACCTGGCAGGAGATGTTGACGAATGGATTTATATAGATATCAAAGATCAGCATCCAGACAGCATACGATTTATACGGGATTGTGAAGCTGCAATCGGACAGAAGATACAGATTTTGAGATCTGAGGACTACAGCAGTGTTGATGATTGTGTCAGAGCTTTTGGTGGTTTTCGTGCTATGAATGGTTTTGCTCCCTGCACAAACTGGCTTAAAAAGCGTGTTCGTAAAGAATGGGAGTTAGCTCATAAAGATTATGATCTGACCTATGTCTGGGGATTTGACCTGAAAGAGAAATGGCGGGCAGAGCGAACCATAGAGGCTAACCCACAGGCAGCTCATGAGTTTCCGTTGATTGACCGTGGATTATCGAAAGAAGAGGTTCACGGACTATTTGAAAGGACCTTTTCTTTTAGGCGGCCAGTCATGTATGACCTTGGTTACCCTAATAATAATTGCCTCGGGTGTGTCAAAGGAGGAATGGGTTATTGGAACCGGATCCGCAAGGACTTTCCAGAGGTTTTTGAGAGTCGGGCCAGATTGGAGCGGCAGGTGGTCTATGCAATATTGAAAGACAGCAAAGGTCACCCGGTATACCTTGACGAGCTAGAACCTACACGCGGGAATATGAATACAGAGATATTTCCAGATTGCGGAATAATGTGTTATTTAAGCATGGAGGGATAGAGAGATGGAAGAAAACACAATAACAACAGTGGAATGCAGGAAACTGCGGGGGATTATCAGTGATGTCACAAACTGAAAGTTAAGAGTTGAGGTGTAAAATGTTTGATATTGAAAAAGCCAAAAGTAGAGGTTTTGATCCAGAACAAATAGAAATCATGCAACAGATCAATGAAAACAATTTAAAAAGAGATAATTGTAAAAAACATGAGTTTGTAGAAGGCAGTAGATTTGGAAGGTATAGATGTAAAAATTGTGGCTGCGAAGTGAACGTAGAATTTGTATTAGGTTATAAACAAGGCTTAAAACATGCAGCAGATAATTAAGATTTTAGCGGAGGAAAAAAATATGAGTAAAACACACGAATTAAAAATATATCCGAAGTATTTCAAAGCAATTTTGGACGAAAAAAAGACATTTGAAATCAGAAAAAATGACAGAGATTTCCAAGTTGGAGACATAGCCGTTCTAAAAGAATGGGACAATATTAAGTATTCCGGTAGAGAAATCCATGCAACAATTAAGTATATGCTTGATGATGCATTTATCGGATTAGCAGAAGGATATGTAGCCTTTTCGTTAGGCATTTTGGAAATAATAGACAGGTAAACTGAAAGTTAAGATTTGGAGGTCATTATGATGTGTCCGTATTGTAACTACATTCCAGATTGTGATGAGCAGACCTGCGAGGGATGCGAGGTCTATGAGGACTTTCTGGACGATGCAGATGACTTTTATTAAGATTTGGAGGAAATATTATGGCTAAATATAGAAAGAAACCCGTGGTTATTGAAGCGTTTCAGTACGATGGAGATTTAAAAGACTGTGATGGTAACTGGTATGTACCGAACTGGGCGGTTGAAGCTTACGAAAAGGGCGTCATGCATTATGCTTCCGAAAGCTGTGACGCTCCGCCGTGTGAGCTTTTTATAGAGACTCTGGAAGGCATTCACCATGTTTCAGTATGGGATTATGTGATTAAGGGCGTCAACGGTGAGCTGTATCCGTGTAAGCCGGATATCTTTGAAAAAACCTATGAGAATATTTAAAATTAAGATTCCAGAAGGAGATTTTAGAACGTAAAAGATGAAAAGTTTACAGTTATACGTATGCGATTATTGTGGTACGCAGTATAAAGACAAAAATGAGTGTAAGCAGTGCGAAAGTAACCATAAGTCTGCACTAGAAATTCATGACATGAGATTTCACGCATCCAAGGAAAGCATCAATTATCCGGACAAAGTGGAATTAAAAATGGCAGACGGTAAGATGATCTGGTATCATCGGTAAATTTAAGATTTAGGAGAAATTATGGGACGAAAATATCCAAATTTAAAAGATCGCTTATACGCAGCGTATAATCTTATTCGATACGGAAAAGGGAAAATACGCTGTATGACATGCGGAAAGTGTGGAAGCATCATTATAAAATCTATCAGTGAGAAACCGGCTGAAATAGAGTGGATTGATGAAATACATCAGGTAGATCAGATGTGGATAGATCTAGTGAAGTGTCGAAAGTGTGGTGCTGTTTGCAAAGAAATTCAAATGTGGAATTTTGAGGGCGATGTATATAAAGTAGATCCATATATTGATGCTGATAAAACAGAAAACTGAAATAACCCCAAATTTAATAAGCATACGGAAAGGGAGGTAGTGATATGGCAAGACCGAAGAAGAAAGCAGAAGATAAAGCCGTCAGACAGAGCGTGAGCATGGATCCTGTGCAGCTCCGGCAAGTAGTGGCTTACTGCCAGAAGAATGAAAGAACCATAGCGTGGCTGATAAAAAAGGCTGTTGCAGCCTTCCTAGAGGCAGAGGATAAAGTTGCATAAAATTAATAACGTTATGCAGTAAAACTGAAATTTAGTGGAGAGATTTTATGACATACAAAGGTTATGAAGCAAAAATCGAATATGATTCCAAAGAAATGATATATGTGGGAACTCTTTCTAACTGCTCTGATTTGGTAAGTTTTCATTCCTCCAATATACGCGATTTGCGGGAAAAATTTCGTTTAGCGGTGGATAATTACCTGGCATTATGTGAAAAAACTGGAAAGATACCAAGATAGGAAGAAAAAATGAATAAAGTTAATTTATATGAATTGTACGACAGAAATACGTACTGCGGAATGTATACGAGCAAACAGTTGCGAGAAATGCTGCAAGTGAGCAGCCAAAACATCTCGGTAGCAGCTCGTTTAAATAGTCTGATAAAAAGAAGATATAGATTGAAACACTTTGAAATTGAATGTGAAGTAGCTCTAAATAAATACAGTGCACAGCTTTGTGCAGATTGGGATGAAACAAGGACCAGGATGCTTAAAGGTGATGGCAAATGGTTTAGAGAAGAAAGGAGAAAAGCCGATGGAAACAGAACACAGTAACAAAAAAACAGGCAGATCATTAACCGCCCAAGGTACCATGATCCGCCGTTCTGCTTAAGATAAGTATATCATATATACCCTTCTTAAGCAAGGAAAAGGAGGATATCTATGACAAATGAGAATGTTAAAACACAGGTTATTAATGATGTAATCGTTGCCATGTCAGCATATATTGCTGCTGATTTAATCCAAATTCTGGAGCGCGTGATAGTTGACAAGACGATAGATGTGGTTATGGAAAGAATCAATACGCTACCGGCAGAGATTAAGGATAGTGTGGATCAACAGAATGAGTACATAATAAAACTCTTTTTATATAAGAAGAAAAAGCTTCGTGAAGGGACTAAATATGGTTATATGGCATCAATCAAACGCCTGATCACGGTGTTGGACAAGCCATTGGTGCAGATGGATGAGCATGATATATTTTACTATCTCAATTGGTATGAGAACCGGAATGTACCAGTAACCGGACGAAAAAATCAGAACTCAACTTTGAATAGCGAAAGAAGGTATTTGTCCGCTTTCTTTTCCTGGATGCGGAAAGAAAAGCTTATAACTGTAAATCCAGTTGAAGCAATCGAGCCATTAAAGGTGCAGAGAAAGCCTATAGATTTTTTTACACCGGAAGAAATGGCACGTTTAAGAGACAGTTGCCGGACCTTACGGGAACGAGCCTTAATTGAAGTACTGCGCAGTACCGGGGCACGCGTAGGAGAAATTGTTGAGATAACTGTTGACCAGATCAACTGGGAAACAGGGGATATTTTGATTCTAGGTGAAAAAAGTAACCGGTATCGGACCATATATCTGGATCCAGATGCTTTATACCATTACAAAAAATATTGGAACTCTAGGACAGACAACAATGAACATATGTTCGTATCAAAGAGCAAGCCTTATAAGCCAATAGGGACATCTTCGGTACGGACAATCATGAAAGAAATTGCGGAACACGCAGGTGTGACAAACCGGTGTTATCCTCACAAGATGAGGAAGACACTGGGAATGGAGTTGAAAAACAGAGGCGTAGATATAGGAACGATCCAGGAAGTCCTGGGTCACGCGGATTCTAAAGTAACGAGTATGTACTATGCTCAATCAACACCGGACACGTTGAGGATGATTAGAAAAAGGGCAGTTTAATAGAAAAAGGATTGGGGCCTGTAACGGGCCCCATAAAAAAGGTCAGGGGGAAATCCTCTTTGCCGTCCTTGTAATGGGTATTAACAAACGGCAGAAATCTCTAAATATTTAGGAACTAAAGAGGAGCAGCATGAAGCACTACGATAACTATGATTATGAAATAGCATATGATAAACAGGCAGAGAAGCTGCAGGAGTGGGAGATTGAAAAGCTGATCTCTGAGCAGAGGGTGAGCTGCCTTTACAGGACAACAACGAATAGATCTAAAAATCTGGTGAGTGGTGACGAGCTGCTAGAATCACAGGTGTATCCATCCTTCCTGAAAAGGGGAGATATGCCAGTAACCCTGAAAAAGAGAGAAACCAAACCGTCACAAAAAAATCTGAATGATAAGAACTCAAGAAGGTATTGCATCAGACTGGCCTGCATCAATTTTGGCAAAGGCGATATCTGGGCAACATTTGGTTGGAATGATGAGTACATGCCAGGAGATGCCAAAGCTGCTATCAAGGACATTCGGAATTTTATTACGAGGATAAACTATCGCAGAAAAAAGAATGGACTGAAAAATATTAAATACATATACATCCTGGCATTTGATGGAAAAGTCCGTCCACATTTCCACATCCTTATGACAGGAGAGGGTGTGGATCGTGATGAGCTGGAAGATATGTGGAAAAAGTGTGACCGAAAAAATACTCGGAGAATTAAGCCAGATGAGGATTTTTTGATTACAGGATTAGCAACATACATTACGAATAACCCAAGAGGTACAAAAAGATGGTGTGCCTCCAAGAACCTGAAAAAGCCACCGGAACCGACCAGAAGTTACGGAAAGTTCCGCAGAGGGAAAGTGAACCGGATGGTAAAAAATGATGATACCATGCGACAGGAAATGGAAAAAGCCTATCCAGGATATAAGTTCCTGGATGCAGAGGTTAAATATAATCAGGATCTGGCGATGTTTTACATCTATGCCCGGATGATCAAACATGGATCCCGTGAAGATATGCAGAAAGGGGGAAAGAGAAGAAAGGGGGAGTTGCGAAGTTGAATTATAGTGTACGGGTAAGATGCCCTTACTATGAGACTATGGCAAGTGACACAAAAAAGCAGGCAACAATAACCTGTCAGAACATATGCTGCAATCTGGGGTTTGAGATCAAAAACCAGATCGTTTTTACGTGCCATGAAGAAAAAAGCAACTTTGCCGGGATATTTTGCGAAGATATGTATGAGACATGCCCTTACTTTAAGGGAATCTATAAAACACAAATGGAGGATGAGAAGAAATGAAAAAGAAAATGAGCTTAATGGAGAGAGTGAAGATTGCAGAACGGAGAGAGGCAGAGGCAAAACGCCAGGCAGAGAGGGACAGAAAAAGATTTATGGAGGCAGATTTGATTGCAAAAGGAGCCATGGTTTGGGTGTCAGCTCTGGCAAGAAGAGAAGGCCCAGTGATCCATGTGAGCGCTGAAGAGATTGAAAAAGCAAGAGCGGGAAAATATAAATGCCGTATGGTAGCAGATGGATCTGTTGATATGGTGGAAGAAGGATATTTTGAGAAATTTTATGAGTAAACACAATCGGACATGCTGATGTGCGCATACATGCGCGCGCGGTAAGTTAGTAGAGAAGCCCTGATATAGGGCTTTTTTGCGTGGGAAAAACCGGACAAAGGTGGGGTGGTAGAGAAGGGACAGGAAAAAATATAAAATTGATGCTATGAGGTGGTGATATGGCGGAAAAGAAGCGAAAAGCAGCAGGCCGCCAGAAATGGCGGGAATGGGCAGAAAGTGAAGAGCATCAGGCGGTTCTGTCAGCTTGGGCAAGAGCCGGAATGACAGATGAAGAAATAGCAAAGCAGATAGGGATAAGCAGATCCACGCTGGCGGAATGGAAAAAGAAATATGCACCAATTAATGCGGCGTTGGCAACCGGGAAAGACTTTGCGGATCGTCTGATCGAGAACAGTTTGTACAAAAAGGCCATTGGCTTTTATGCAAGGGAGCAAAAGGCTTTTAAAGTTAAGACTGTAGAATATGACGAAGCAACAGGAAGAAAGATAAAAGAGTTTGAAGAATTAAAGACGGCGGAAGAGGTCCACTATTTTGAACCGGATATAAAAGCAATCATATTCTGGCTCAAGAACCGTAAACCGGATATCTGGAAAGAAAAAGTTGCAGAGGCTATGGCAGATGATGAGGGAACTGGTGTTATTGTTTTGACGCCAACCCAGGTGGAGCAGATCAGCAAGGAAGTAAAAAAGGATGAGTAACCCAAGAATTGTATGGGCACCGCAGCCACGACAGGAAATTATGATGTCACGTCCAGAATTTGAGGCGTTATATGGTGGAGCTGCTGGCGGTGGAAAGAGCGATTATTTAGTAGCAGAGGCACTGAGACAAGTCCAAATCCCACAGTATCGCGCAATCATTTTCCGAAAGACTTACCCTGAGCTGGAAGACATCATAAGCCGCAGCCATGAGCTTTACGGATCAGCGTTCCCAAGAGCTAAATACAACGAAAGTAAGCATGCCTGGAGGTTTCCATCTGGCGCAATGATCTACTTCGGGCAAATGCAGCACACGAAGGACAAGCTTAAATACCAGGGCCGACATTTTGATTTTGTAGGATTCGATGAACTGACGCATTTTGCGGAAGAAGAGTATATGTATCTCTTTTCACGAGTTAGATCATCAGCACCTGGATTGAGAACATACATCAGGAGTACGGCGAACCCAGGCGGCCCAGGACATCCGTGGGTAAAAGCACGATTTGTGAGCATAGCGAAGCCGGAGACTAAGATTGTGCAGGAAGTGAATATCACCAAACCATCCGGTGAGGTGATAAAGCGTACCAGAGACAGGATATTTATCCCTAGCTCTGTGTTTGATAATAAGGCTTTGCTGGACAACAACCCGGAGTATATCGCATCACTGGCTATGCTGCCAGAAGCAGAAAGAAATGCGCTTTTGTATGGTGATTGGGATTCGTTCAGTGGACAGGTATTCTCAGAATGGAAAAATGACCCGTCAAATTATGAAAGCCGAGAATGGACCCATGTTATTGAGCCGTTTAAGATACCGGAAGGATGGCTGATCGGAAGAAGCTACGACTTTGGATATGCTAAACCGTTCTCAGTTGGCTGGTATGCTGTCGATTATAGCGGATGTGTGTATCGGATCCGTGAGCTGTATGGTTGCAAAGAGGGACAGGCAAATGTAGGACTGGAAGTGGATCCCGCAGAGCAGGCGCGGATGATCCGGGAAGTAGAAGAGACTGATCCAAACCTTAAGGGAAGAAAAATAGCAGGCATAGCAGATCCATCAATCTTTGATGTGAGCAGAGGCGATTCTATAGCGGACATCATGGCCCGAAATGGAGTGTACTGGAGCCCAGGCGATAATCATCGAATTGCCGGGAAAATGCAATATCATTACAGACTGGCATTTAATGCAGATGGACATCCGTTATTTTACGTTTTTAACACATGTAAGGGATTTATAAGGACGATCCCACAGCTGGTATATGATGCAAAGAACGTAGAAGATATTGACACTACACAGGAAGATCATATTTATGATGAGTGCAGATATTTCCTGATGCAGTACCAGATCGCAAAGCGTGCGAATGTAAAGAAAAAACCGCCGCTGGATGATCCTTTGGATCTGTATAAGGCAGAACGTGAAAAAGCATATAAAATCATTAGGATTTAGGAGCGAAAATGGACGAAGAACTTGTAAAAAAGAAAATTGGTAAAAAAGAAGTAGATGATGCTTATGCCAGGTTGCAGAAGTATAAAGAGGGAAAAGCAGCATTAGAAACAAGAATTGTAGGTGCAGAGGAATGGTGCAAGAATAACCACTGGCAGCGCTTTAACAGTGAATTTCGCAACGCAAATGATCCCCAGCCAGTGAGCGCATGGCTTTTTAACAGCCTGATTAATAAACATGCGGATTTTATGGACAATTATCCATGCCCGGCTATTCTTCCCAGAGAACAGTCAGATGAGGATACAGCGAAAATCCTTTCTCAGGTGGTGCCGGTTATACTGGATCAGAATAATTTTGAGCAAGTATACAATGACTGCTCTTGGGATAAGCCCAAAACTGGGACAGCCATTTACGGGGTCTTTTGGAACAAAGAAAAAGAAAACGGCTTAGGAGACGTTGACGTAAAATGCCAGGATATCATGAATATCTACTGGGAGCCTGGTATAAAGGACATACAGCGATCAAAGGATGTGTTTACAACAGAACTTATGGACCTGGATGAGCTAAAAGAAGCATATCCAGAACTCGAAGATAAAACAGTAGGCACAGGCGAACTGATAAAGTCAGAGTATATCTATGATGAGAACATCGATACAAGCAACAAGGTGCAGGTCATTGACTGGTACTACAAAAAAAGAATACTGCTTGCAACTGGCGGAGTTAAGACGGTGCTGCACTACTGCAAATTTATTCCGGGAATTGTGTTGTATGCATCTGAGGATGATGAAACATGCACTAATGGATGGTATGAGCATGGGAAATATCCGTTTGTATTTGATGTAATGTTCCCGGAAAAAGGTTCTCCAGCAGGGTTTGGATACCTGGATGTAATGGTAAATCCCCAGGAATATATAGACAAGCTGGATTCGGTGATACTCAAGTCTGCAAATTTGAGCAAACCGAGATATTTTGTATCGTCAGGATCAAATGTAAATGCAGAGGATTTTGCTGATTTAAGCAAAGATTTGGTGGAAGTATCTGGAACAATGGACGAAACCAAAATTAAGCAGATCCAGCCGCCACAGCTACCGGAATATGTTATCAACATGCGAACACTCAAAGTGGATGAGCTGAAAGAAACAAGCGGAAACCGGGATTTTTCTCAGGGATCCACAGCATCGGGAGTAACTGCGGCTTCAGCTATCGCAGCATTGCAGGAAGCAGGAAGTAAACTGAGCCGGGATATGATCAAAACTAGCTACACCGCACATGCAGAGGTTGTGACACTGATTATTGAGCTTATCAGGCAGTTTTATGATCTGCCTCGTTGCTATCGGATCACTCAGTCGAATGGTGATGCACAGTATGTGATGATGGATAAGAGCGAATTACAGGAACAGACAGCAACAATGATGGACGGGGAAATATTGACCAGAAGACCAGTGTTTGATGTCAAAATATCAGCACAGAAGGCAAGCCCGTATAGCAGGATCGCAAACAACGAACTGGCAAAAGAACTCTTTGGTATGGGACTGTTTAATCCTCAGCTTGCGGATCAGGCCCTTGCGGTAGTATCTATGATGGATTTTGATCGTAGAGAAGAAGTGATTAAAAAGATATCAGAGAATGGCACCATGTATCAGGAGATCCAGCAGTTGCAGCAGATATTAGCGCAGCTTGCACCGATGGTTGCTGAAATGACAAATAGACCGGATCTGATCCAGGCTGTTAATGGATTGATTGGAAACAACCAGATGGCTATGACAGATGTGAATGTAAACCAGGGAAATAGCATAAAGACAAATTCTTTAGGACAGGCAGTGAATACAGATACCAGCCAGGCAGGAAAGGCCAGGGAAAAGGCAGCTACAGCAACGGAGGTAAACCAGTGACAGAGATTACATTTGAAAACGTGCCAGGATACTTCCGTTTGAAGGTGGAAGGTCATGCCGGATACGGATGCGCTATGGGACTTCCGGAAGGACATGATATTGTTTGTGCTGCAGTATCTGCCATTGGACAGACGGCAGCGCAGTGTATGATCGACCTGGGAGAAGAGAAAGCAGTAGTGATACAGGACTTGCAGATCAAAGAGGGATTGATAGACATTCGTGTATTGGTCAAGAAGAAAGCACAGAAGCGTTTGAACGCGATGGTTTATACCATACAGAGAGGGTATGAAACATTAAGCAAATCTTACCCGGAATTTGTCCATATGAACGCAAAATCTGGGGTGGTAGAGAAGAAAAAATGAATGTGATACCATGAAAACAGAACGCGCGGGAAAGACCGCTGAATTTTGGACACGCAGGAAAGACTGCTGAGAGGAGCAAAATGAAGAGAATCATCGAAATGAACTTAAGACTTTTTGAAGGTGAAGGCGGTGGAGCCGGTGCGGCAGCACCAGCAGCAGACCAAACGGGAGAAAATGTCCAGAACACCACTGGAAGCGCTGGGGCAGAGGAAGGCCAGGAACTGGAAGAAACACCGGAAGAGCGGCAGGCAGGTTATGAAAAATTCAAGGAAAAGTATCGTGATCTGTATGGTAAAGACGTAAAAAGCCATATCGACCGAAGATTTAAGGATGAGCAACGGCTGCATGAACAGCTTGATTCATATACGCCTTTGATGTCATTGCTGTCTGAAAGATACGGAATCGAAGACGGAAATGTAGCAAAGATCATGGAAGCCATCGACAATGATGAATCTTTCTGGGAAGAGCAGGCTCTTAAAGAAAACATGACTGTTGAACAGCTGAAAAGAATGAGAAAGACAGAGGCTCAGAATAGACAGCTGGTTGAAAGCGCCCAGAGAGCGCAGCAGATTAGGCAGAGGGATGATATCTATGCCAGATGGGACCGAGAGGCTGAGCTTTGTAAGCAGCATTTCCCAGAATTTGATATGGCAAAAGAATGTGAGAATGAGACTTTTACCAGGCTGTTGGGTGCCGGAGTGGAAGTCGAAAACGCTTATAAAGCAGTTCATTTTAACGAGATTACACAAGGGTTAATGGCCCAGACAGAGAGAGATACGAAGAAAAAAGTTGCGGATTCAATCCGATCTGGCAATGGCAGACCGTCCGAAAATGGTGTGGGTGCCGGTAGCGCAAATGGAACGAAAGTGAGTGCATGGGATTTATCACATGAAGAGTTCCGCAAAGTCATGGAGCGCGCAGCCAGAGGGGAGACCATTACGATGTAGAAAGGAAAAAGCATGAAAAAGACTATTATTTACATGAATCTTAGATTATTTGACGCACCGGCGAATACAACTACAGCAGCGGGTATGTCTGTAGAAATGAAGACATTTTATGATCGCAATCTGATCGAGAATGCAGAACCGGAACTTGTGCATGATCAGTGGGCACAGACAAGAAACATTCCAAAAAATGGTGGTAAGACCATTGAGTTCCGTAAGTATGATCAGCTGCCGAAAGCAATGACACCATTGACCGAAGGCGTAACACCGACCGGTAAAGAGATGAACGTTACCAAGATCGAGGCAACGGTAAAGCAGTATGGTGATTTCATTGAGCTGTCAGATTTACTGATCTTAACAGCGATCGATAATAACATTGTTGAAGCAACCACCTTAATTGGATCTCAGGCAGGCAGAACCCTGGATACAATTTCGAGAGAAGTACTGGCAGCTGGAACTAATGTGCAGTATGCAGAGGGGCAGGTTACCTCCAGAGCGGCTTTAACTCCTGAAATGAAACTGACAGTTAAGGCTGTTAAAAAGGCAGTTCGATTCCTCAAAAAGCAGAACGCAAAGAAAATTAACGGATATTACTACGGAATCGTACATCCAGACTGCTCCTACGATCTTACAGAAGATGCGCGCTGGATCGATGCGGTTAAGTACAAAAATCCAGAAAGAATTTATAACGGGGAGATTGGAGAGATTGAGGGCGCTAGATTTGTTGAAACCACTGAAGCTAAAATCTGGGCTAAGGCTGGAGCTGCAAAAAGCACATCTGATACTACAAAGATTGATGTGTATGGAACTTTAATCTTTGGTGCAAATGCATATGCGACTACCAAGATTGAAGGTGGTGGTTTAAAGACCATTATTAAACAGCTGGGAAGTGCCGGAACAGGTGATCCGCTGGATCAGAGAGCTACTGTGGGCTGGAAGGCGCTCAAAGTAACTGAAATCTTAACAGAGGCTTATATGATCCGTATTGAGACAGCATCTACATTTAGCGATGGAGAAGCGAACTAAGGAGGTTTAAAAACATGGGAAGAACTGCAAAGGTAGAGGATGCAGTAGTAGAACAGGCTGCGGTAGAGGATGCAGTAGTAAAGCAGGATGCAGAGCCACAGAAAAAGGGAGAGAAGCTGATCAGATTCAAGATCCCGTTGGGAAGTGCAGATAAGGATCGTGCAGATGTTTTTGTTGCAGTAAACGGAAAGTCTTATCTGATTAAGCGTGGAGTACCAACAGAACTTCCGGAATCTGTTGTAGAGGTTCTGGAAAATGCAGAAGCTCAGCGTGAATATGCGATTGAGATTGAAGAAAGCGCAAGATACAAGGAGTAACTGAAAGGGGGCGGAAGATATGATAACTGTACGGGGAAGAGAATTGGTGATCCCGGTAGCAGAAAGACAGATAGGGACACAGTTCGATAACAATTCAGAAACCAGACAGTTTAAGATCAACCGCCTCACTGTAGGCGGTATTGACATATCTAACCTGGATTTTCGTATTGATCTGAGATACGGAAAGGAAACTAAGGATACTGATGTACTTGAAAAAGAAATAACAGATGAGCATGTGATATTGACATGGACCGTGAGTGCTGCCAGCGTGAAGCAGGTGGGAACGGTATTTATTGCACTTCGGGGATCAGATGATTTCGGAACCGTGAAGTGGGCAACAAATCAGGGATACCTGTATGTTGGAGATACCATAAATACTCCGGATGGTGCGGAAATGGCGCTGTCCGAACTTGAAAAACTGGAAAAACGGATTGACCAGAAGACTGAATCAATGGATGCTGCGGAAAGTAGCAGAGTGGAAGCAGAAAAGATCCGCCAGGAAAATGAATCGGCTAGGCTGAAAAATGAAGCAGAGTGGCAGAAGCAGGGTGAAGCTGCGGTAGAAGCGGCTAAGACAGCGACCGCAGCGCAGAGTGCAGCCAGTGCCAGTGCAGAGGCAGCGGCCGGAAGTGCTGGAACAGCTGGTAGCGCAGCGCAGACAGCAACAAAAGCTGCCAGTGTAGCCAGTGCCAGTGCAGAGGCAGCATCCGGAAGTGCTGGAACAGCCAGTAGTGCGGCACAGACAGCGACCACAGCACAGAATGCAGCCAGTGCCAGTGCAGAGGCGGCATCCGGAAGCGCAGAAACAGCCAGTAGTGCGGCACAGACAGCGACCGCAGCCCAAAGTGCAGCCAGCACCAGTGCAGAGGCGGCAGCTGGAAGCGCAGAGGCAGCCAGTAGTGCAGCTCAGACAGCTACCCAAAAAGCATCAGAGGCTAGTAGCAGTGCATCCGCAGCAGCATCTGATGCAAATGTGGTAAAAGGGCTGATACAGGGGCTAGGCGGATTTGACGGAAAAGCATCGTCTGTATCAGCTGTGGATCTTTTAGGATTATTAGGTAAGGAAAATGCGACAAGTACGGTCCAGGCGTTGATCGATGTGATAGCGGATAAGGTGCTAAATCAGCTGTTATTAAGAAGCAATGTGGTAAACAATGCATTAACAACGGAAGAAGGCTATACACTGGATGCACGTATGGGAAAGTCCTTGCAGGATCAGATCACCGCTCAAAATAGTAATTTAGATTCGGGATATTTTAAAATAAAAGTTAAGACTACAACGATTGTTTTAATTATCGAAGAGTTTACCTTTACAAATGGAGTAGCAACTAAGACACTTCAATCTATTTTTGGAAACATTCCTACATATGCTAGCGGTATATGTCAAACAAATGTTGAAGATAGCAGTGTTTACAATTTTAGAGCAGTAAAAGACGGAAATAATTTAAAAATTGCAACAGCTGGTTCTACATTTTCCGGAAAAAAATGGGTAACTATGATAATTTTTGGTACGGCTTAATCTACAAAAAGATTGTTTGCTATTGGAATACAAGTCTTTGCAACTGATAAATTAAGATGCTGACAAGGATACATACCGTTTTATGATTTGTCCATCATAAAAGAAAACAAGGGTTAATTTAGATAATGTTGTATCAATTTCCATTCTAGTAATGCTCTTTCCCGCAACCATTATCGGTGAAGTATAAGGAACGCCATCAATCGTAAACGTTACTCCATTATTATTAGCATTCAAGACTACTTTGGAAATATGATTATCTGTGTTGAGTTTGTTTGTTCCAAGAGTTTCTAAATTACTAGTTGTAAGCAAACCAGAAAAAGAAAGGAAAGGTGAATAAATATGAGCAATGCTGAATTTATTCGCATTTGTAAAGAAAAGGTATGTGCTTATACCAATGAGCACATGGATAAGACAGATAAGAAAAAAATCACAGTAGATGATGTGTATGTGGTTTGGTGCTGCAAGACATTACAGAACCACAAAGCATTATTAAGCACTACCGCTCCGGATGGAATGTATTATGAGTTTACATATAATGGGGACAAAGATGAACTTTATATGGATGCTTATAAAAAATGGGAAAATATTTGTTACAAAATGTAAGGAGAGAGAAAAATTATGAAGAAAGCAATGCTTAGTCAGCCAATGGCTGGAAAAACAGATGAAGAGATTATTGCAACTAGGGAACAGGCAATCAAGGCCCTGGAAGCCAAAGGCTATGAAATTGTAAACACCTTGTTTACTGATGAATGGTACAGCAATGAAAAGATGAAAGAACGTGGAGTGGTACAGATTCCTCTTTGCTTTCTTGCTAAAAGTCTGGAAAATATGTCACTTTGTCATGCAGCTTATTTCTGCAAGGGTTGGGAAAATGCCAGAGGGTGCCGGATTGAGCATGATGCAGCAGTAGCTTATGGGTTAGATGTGATTTACGAAGCGTAAGTTAAAGGAGAAAAAATGAACAAAGACAAAATTGTTTTAAAAAATGAAACAGCTGTTGAACTGGAAGCAGCTGCCAGTCTTGAAAACATGAAAGCTGTATTCGAAGATATGACAGCAGTAGATCAGTTTTGGAAGAGATGCACAGATGAGAACATGTCTGAGGTGCGGATCCTGAATGGTGAAGGCTTGACCGTAGGTGCATACAAAGATATGTGTCTGATGTCACCGGCGTTTACTTTGGACAAAACCGAAGATGGAAAGATCATGGCAACATTTGGTATTCGTGAGCTGACAGATATCGAAAAACTGAAAGCACAGGTTTCCGCTAATACCGAAACATTAGCAGTCCATGACGGAGCTATTGGAGATATGGGAGCAGTAATGAGTGCTATGGCAGACCAGGAAGGAGTGACATCATAATGGGCAGGTATTATGGATTAAAAATCAGATCTGGAGAAATGACACTGGAGCAGGTGCCAAAACTCTGGAAAAAAGTAACAGAAAAGTGGTTAAAGGAAAATCCAGAGAAAAGTGAGTGAGGTAAATGAAGTTGGAAAGATTTAAAGCAATATTTATCACTATAATGAGTGCAGCATTTGCCTATCTTGGAGTATTGGCAGTACCGGTGTTTGCTCTCGTAGCACTGAATTTTACTGATTATATAACCGGAATAGTTGCATCGAAGTATCGTCAGGAACATGTGACAAGCTACAAGGGGATTCGAGGCATTTGTAAAAAAATCGGAATGTGGATCCTGATCGGTGTAGGATGGCTCATGGATAGGATGATCATATATGCAGGACAATATATAGGGTTGGACATAAAAATACCGTTTGTGATTGCTACCGTAGTAGCTGTTTGGCTTATTTGCAATGAGATCATATCCATCCTAGAGAATTTACTTGATATTGGTGTTGCTATGCCTCCGTTCCTGATGCCGCTTGCAAAAGCAATTAAAGGTCAGGTCGAAGACAAAACAAAATTGGAGTGACACATCTTTAGGCTTAGGATATCCTAAGCCTTTTTTAATAGGAGGTACACATGAAAATTTCAGAGAATGGTTTGAAACTGATAAGAAGCTTTGAAGGATGCAGATTAGAAGCTTATAAGTGCCCGGCAGGAGTATGGACCATTGGTTGGGGACACACAGGAAATGTAAAAGCAGGTCAGAGGATTACACAGGCAGAGGCAGATAAGATGTTGACGGATGATATGGGACCATATGAGCGCAATGTAGACAAATATGGAACGAAATACATGTGGAATCAAAATGAATTTGATGCCCTGGTATCATTTGCATACAATGTAGGATCTATAGATCAGTTGACAGCAAAAGGAACCAGATCGCGGGCTGAGATATCAGAAAAGATCCTGGCATATAACCGCGGTGGTGGTAAGATTTTGGCTGGCCTGACCAGAAGAAGACAGGCAGAACAGAAGCTATTTTTAACTCCAATAAGCGAACAAAAGAAAAAAGGATGGCAGCAAGAGGATGGAGATTGGAAGTATTACCTCGGAAACGGGGAGCCTGTAAGAAATGACTGGTATTGGTACGATGATAAATGGTACTGGTTTGATGGTGCAGGAAGAATGGTCAAGAATACCTGGTATAAATACAAAGATAAATGGTATTACCTTGGCGCGGATGGAGCTATGCTGACCGGTCAGCAAACTATTGATGGGAAATGGTACGTGCTGAATGAAGATGGAGCTATGGTTACAGACCCGGTAACTTTAACCCCTGACCAGGATGGAGCGCTTACCTGGCCGGGACTGAAAGAGTAGGTGCTTATATGACAGTAAACGATTTGATTAGTGATATCACATCTTTAAGAGGGCAGCAGTATGGTACAGACATGATCATGGGATGGATCAATGAAATTGAGGGACAGGTCATTGAAGAAGTAATCAACCGGGCGGAAGGATATAATCTGGAATTTATTCCAATGGAATATGAAAAAGACCAGGATAAAAAATTAAGTATTCCGGATCGGTTCAAGGATGTCTATGTTAATTATCTGCTTTCAAAGATTGATTATCACAATGAAGAAACTGAACGCTATAACAATGACGTTGTAATGTACAACTCCGCTTATGATGCATATGCTGCATGGTTCAGGCGCTGCAATCGGGCAAAAAAAGCACCGTTATTTTCCAAATTTTAAGGAGGAGCTTTAATGGGACGATTACCAATGCTGACAATGACACCGAGAGGGGACAGCAAACAGATAGGATCATTTGGGGGACTGAACAAAGGTCTTGTAATTGGAGAAAATGAGTTTTCGGACATGAAAAACATGTCTTCAGATGTTTTCCCGGCGATAGCGGTCAGAAAGCCAAGAGGAGAAATCCTGAAAAGTTTATCAAAACCTCATGGGATCATTTATAAAAATGGTTTGGCCTATGTGGATGGGACAAAGCTGTATTACAAAGATAAAGAAATTGCAACAGTCCAGGATACAGATAAGCAGCTGGTGAGTTTGGGAGCCTATATTGTGGTATTCCCGGATAAAATTATGTATAACACATCCACTGGAGAAAAGACAGCATTAGAGGCTTCCTGGAGCCAGGCTGCAACAGCAACATTTGCACAGACGACAACCGGAAGTACCATGGTAAAGATTAGTTGTACCGGAATCGGAAAGCAATTTAATCAGTTTGACGGTGTGGAAATATCCGGTTGTACAAACAGTAGCTTTAACAAGACTACGGTGATTCAGGAAAAAGCAGATGACTACATTGTGATCATAGGTGATCTATCATCCAGCTTTACTCAGGAATCTGGGCTAAAGCTTACCAGAAAAGTACCGGATATGGATTATATTTGTGAGAATGGCAACCGCTTGTGGGGCTGCTCCAGCGCAAATCATGAGGTATATGCAAGCAAGCTGGGAGATCCAACAAACTGGAATGCGTTTGAAGGGATCAGTACAGATTCGTATGCGGCTACAGTTGGATCAGATGGAGATTTTACAGGCTGCCTGTCTCATATGGGATATGTGCTGTTTTTCAAGGAAGATACGATCCATAAGGTTTATGGAGATAAACCAAGTAATTTTCAGATCAATACATCATTCCCGGTCAGAGGTGTTGCAAAAGGGTGTGAGAAGACAGCATGTGTTGTAAATGAAACATTATTGTATGTGTCCAGGAGCAATGTATGCAGTTTTGACGGAGCGTATCCGGAATCTGTATCGGATGCACTGGCAGAGGTACGGTTTCAGGGCGGTGTGGCTGGTCAGCATAACGGAAAATACTATGCATCGTTACAGGATGTATCAGGGCAGTGGAATATCTATGTGTATGATTTAAAAAAGGGTATGTGGCACAAAGAAGATGATATGCAGGCTTTGTTTATGGCATACGGAGAAGGACAGCTATACTGTGTTGATTCCACAGGAAAACTTTTTACAATCAGCGGTTCAAGGGATGAGCAGATAGAGTGGATGCTAGAGAGCGGAGACCAGTTGGATGAAAGTGTGGAGTATAAGTTCTTAAAAAGACTGCTTTTTAACTTGAAACTGGATCCGGGAAGTGAAGTGGACGTATTTATAAAATGCGACAGTGAACCAGAGTTTGAAAAGAAAATTTCTTTTACTTCTCAGGGATATAGAACGCAGGTGCTTAATATAACCCCAGCCAGATGCCAGAGATACCGGTTCCGTCTGGAAGGAAAAGGACCGGCAGTTTTGATTGCTATGAGTAAATATATAGGATATGGGAGTGATATTCATGGCAGTATTTAAACCCATGATTATTCAGAAAAATGAAACAGACATAGGAAAAGTTGTACGGCAGTTATACCGGTTTAGTGAGGATCTCAAATATACGATTTCAAATTTGAGCCTGGAAGATAACATTTCAAATGATGTTTTAAATTCTATTACGGATAGAAACAACAAAGTAAGAAAAATCCAGTTTTCAACGGATGCGCTGAACATTGAATATGATGATTATGCTTCATCTGTACAGACTAAGTTATCCCAGTCTTCGGAAAGTATTCAGTTGTTGGTAGCAACAGGGAACGTTGTCCATGAAATGCTTACCAGAATGGAGATGTATGGAGAATATATCCGACTAACTAGCGGACACCTGATTATCGATGCCCAAAATATGAAGTTAGATAAGCCTGGAAATGCATATTTTTCTGGAAATATAACGGGTGGATCTATCAACATCAACAATCGTTTTGCAGTATCTCCTTCCGGCGATGTGTACATAGATGATGCTCTGACTACAACTACCTTAAATCCTGCGAAAGCTATCGTGGCTGCTAATATGGAAATTTACAATGATGATGATTACATCAACGTTATTGGGAAAGCAGCTACATGCAGCGAACTTTATGTGTCTGAAAATCTGAACTGCCGGAAGGTGCGGTACACGTCAGACAAAAGGAAAAAACAATGTATTAAAGATATTGAGAAAGCGGATTTTGCTGGACTGATACCGGTATCGTATTCTTTTCGAGATTCAGGCAATAGGGCGATAGGATATATTGCACAGGACGTCTACCTGACACAGGAGAACGGAAAAAATGCTTTAGGGGTAAATCGGTCGGGTAAATATTTAGAACTGCCGTATGTGGCTTATAGTGCGTTGTACGCAAAAGGAATACAGGAGAATCAGAAAAGAATAAACAAATTAAAAGAGCAGATCAAGAAGGTGAGAGATGTCAAGCTTTAATATGCCTGCGTTAGGTGGGCAAGATCAAAATATGAAAAAAGTTTATAGCTATATCCAAATGTTGAATGAACAGCTTAGATATAGCTTGAGCAATATAACTCCGGAAGACAATTTTGCAAAAGATTCTTTTCTTAAGTACCAGGAAACAGATGAATCCATTAGTCAATTGGAAGTAACTATGAATGGATTTATCAGCCAGTTTACCAATCTGAAAGAAAGCACGGAAACTAGCATCAGGGTGTTGAATGGTCAGATTGCATTGAAAGTGAGCAAAGATAAACTGTGTTCAGAAATATCAGCAACATCAGATGCTATTACATTTAAGACAGGATATCTAGTTATTGATACGAATAACTTCAAGCTATACAAAGATGGAACGGCTTCATTTAGTGGAACGATCAATGGTGGATCTATCAATATAAATGATAAGTTTAAAGTATCATCTTCAGGCGCAGTGAGTGTAGATGCCATAACCTATGCAGACACGATCACTACACAGGGACTTCTGTATACAAATTATATGCGAATATCAGGGAACGCGGATGTCAGTGGAACGCTGACTGCAAATACAGTAACGGTATCTGGTGATGTGTCATGCGAAACACTGTATGAAAGATCAGATAGGAGATTGAAGGAAAATATCAAAGAGATTCCGGATGAAATAGCCTTAAATTTAGTCTTGGGAATGAGACCGGTTACTTTTAAGTTTAAAGATTCCGATCAAAGGTCAATGGGATTAATTGCCCAGGAGCTGGATGCACTTCAGAAAAAGCTTGGAACAAATCTTCCTTTGGTAGATCATTCCGAAGAATACTTATCAATTCCATATGGAAACAACAGCGTATTATTTGCTGGAGCAATAAAGGCGCAGCAAAAGGAAATCAAAGAATTGGAAAAAGCTTTAAAAGAGATTAAGGAGGCAGCTTAGTGAAGATTGTTTTTGAAGAAAGTGATATTAATACAGCACTGATCGCATTAAATCAGTTAAAAGTTGAGGGAGTAACACAGGCAGGGATTCTGCTTACAATCAATCGAATGCTCCAAAATGGAGAAAGAATGGAATCTGAGACTAAGGACCAGCCGGAAGATAAGAAAGGGGAATAAGTATGGCAGTTGCATCTATTGTTGATTATTTGAAAAGCCGTAACATGGACAGCTCTTACGGAGCCAGAAAAAACCTTGCATCTCAGTATGGAATTACTGGATACAGCGGAACTGCACAGCAGAATATGTCACTGTTGAAGTCATTGCAGCAGCAGTCTCAGAAATCACAGGCAGCGGGGCAGCAGAGTAATGCCAACAACCAGAATCAGAACGTAACAATTACACCGGTGAGCGATGATGGCAAGACCGGACCGGGACATCCGGCGGCTACATACTTGACGGATTATAACTATGCAAAGTTTTCGCCATCTGCACGGACAACGGATTATGCTGATCGATTGGATGAAATTGAAAATAATAAGCCGGATGAATACTATAGCAAGTATCAAGGAACAATTGATGGGATCATTGATAATATATTAAACAGGAAGTCATTTGACACGAATAGTGTATATGATTCAGATCTGTATAAAAACTACCGGGAACAGTATATCCAGCAGGGACAGAAAGCCATGAGGGATACCATGGGAGCAGCAACAGCGGCTACAGGTGGTTACGGATCCACTTATGCACAGGCAGCAGGACAGCAGGCGTATGACAATTACCTGAGCCAGCTGAACGATAAGTCATTTGACATATATGACCGTGTATATCAGCAGTATCTGAATGAAGGACAGGAGCTGTATAACCGTCTGAATGCAGTAAATAACCAGGATAACATTGATTATAGCAGGTATAGAGATAGTGTAAATGATTACTACAATGATCTAAATTATTACGCTGGACGATATGATAGCTCATATAACCAGGATTTTGGAGCATATCAGACAGACCTTTCTGCGCAGCAGTGGGCGGAACAGTACGCATACCAGAAGACCCAGGATGCACTTGCACAGCAGAACTGGCAGACCCAGTTTGATTATCAGAAACAGCAGGATGCATTACAGCTGGAATTGCAGAGACAGCAGTTGGCGGCATCACTGGCTAAAAAAGCATCCGGAGGTTCGTCTGGTAGATCTTCAAAGGGATCCTCCAAGAAGTCTAGTAGCACTAGCTCGGATCTTGCAAAGTATGTTGAGGATGCGAAAAGATTGATTGAAAGTAAGGATGGACATGGACGCACCAATTATAGCATAGCACAGGTAATTGAATATGTTGCAGATCAGTACCCGAGCTTGACTGATAGCCAGATTAAAAAAGTAATCACACAGGCCGGTGGTGATTACGATAAAGGTTTAAGAATACTGAAACAGGTAACTGACACGGATAAGTAAACAAGGAGGCAACTTTGGGGACTTCATTATCTAGCATATTAAAAAAGAAAAAAGTTTTAGAGAACAACGATGATACTTATGAAAGTGAATCGAATAGCACGGTAAGCGGCATACCATCATTTGAAGAATCTCAAAAAACAAGAAAAAGCGATTTGAGAAGCTTGCTGCAGGCTAAAAAAGATAAAGAGAAACTTGTTGAATTACAAAACGAGCAGAAAAGACAAGAAAGACAGGACTGGTTGCGCAAGAGTTCAACCAGTCAGCATACAACAGCCATGACAGATTTTATCCGGAGCGACAGGGAAAAAGTCGCTGAGAGTTCTATCCCCATGGCTGATGCGGTAAAACAGTACAACCAAATAAAGCAGCAAAAGTGGATGTTAAATGAAGCACAGTACGAAAACGACCTTTTACAGGAATACCGCAAAAGAAAAAGGATAGAAAAAGAGCAGCAGGAAGCTAAGGATAAGGTCGGATTTCAAGACGGAGATACATTCATTCAGTATACTGACATTCCTCAACAGAAAGATTTTGCGGATACTGTTAAAAAGGCAAAAGAGAATGCCGCAAAAGCGAATGATCAGTATGCTTTTATGTACAATAACAAAAAGCTGCCATTCGGGGATAAGGGTCTAACGATTGGTGGCAAAAAACTGACATTAGGAGGAAAAGAAAGCAACCCGGTTGAAAGTTATGTCAATACATTCGGAGATGGAAAGAATGTATTTGGTAAAAGCTCTGTTCTGGATATAACAAGCGGCCAGGATAACGCTAAGAGTCCATTAAGAAGATATGCTCTATTAAATGATTCAGAACGCGATATTTACGACTATCTTTTTGAACGCCAAGGTAAAGACACGGCAGAAAAATACCTGGATTCCATACAGGGAGAATTAAACCAGAGGGGTGCAGAGGCAAACTACGAACACAACAATCAGTACAAGGGACCGATTAAAACCATAGTAAATACAACCCAGTCGATTGGTGCAGGTATGCAGAATGCAGTAGAAGGCATTAAATCAATTCCCGATTTTGCTATGGGGACACGCAAAAACGCAATGCCTACAGAATCAGAGTTATCCCAGACCAAAATGCTTGAAAATGCCGGGACAATTGACGGGTTTACATATAAGATGGCCAATGCAATCGGAAACATGATCCCCAGTATCATTGTAGGCGGGGCGGGTGGTCCAGCGGTATCCAGTGCAATATTTGCGGCGCAAACAGGCGGACAAAGTTACCGGCAGGACATCATGGACGGCAGACCGGTAGAGGGCGCCCAGGTCAACGCAGTTCTTACCGCAGCAGATGAAACAGTTACAAATCTTTTGCTCGGCGGAATCTCACAGTACGGCGGCGGATTTATCAAAAAAACACTTGGAAACACCAAGGTAGCACAAGCAGCAAAGCAAGGGATCACATCGGCCTTAGCAAAGAACCCGGCAGTAAGACGTGCTGTATTAGGCGTGATAAACTACGGTTCAGATATGCTTTCAGAAGGCACCCAGGAAGCTGTACAGGACCTCACAGAATCTATCCGTAAACATTTCATCTACGGGGATGAGCTGGATCTTACAGGAGATCTCACAGATCCGCAGACGTGGGAAGATTTTCTCTTAGGTGCGGCAACAGCTGGAATCATGAACGCACCAGCTACCATAGCGAACAATGTTGCAATCAACAACTATGGGAAAAATCTGGATGTTGACTATAGGGATTATTCTGAAGGGATAGATACAGACCAAACCCACTACACCAATCCGGCGGATGCGAAAGAGGCCCAGGGTTTACAGCGTATGGCAGAAGAGTATGCCGCTATGCAGAGGCAGGGCAAATTTGTTAACAATCGCGATAAAGCAGAGTATGACATGCGTTTATGGGAATGGCAAAACCGAATGGCAGAAGAACAAAAAGGCCAGGACGAACAGACACTTCAGGCCCAGGGACAACCGACTCAACCACAGGAACAGGCAATTCAATCACAGAAACAGGCCTCTCAAAATCAGGAATACACCAATCGAAGCCAGCAAGAAAACCAGGCAGAGCCTACGGCACAAGAGACAATCCAGAACTCAGACGTCAAACGACCGACAGAGCAGAGCGTACAGCCGGAATATGAATCCACCCCACTAGAGCGCCAGGATAACCAGATCCAAGAAGAACACCAGACCGATTCACCAGAGAAGCCTTACGCAGCACCCAAAGCCACTCAGGAGCAGCCACAGGCCACAGCAGCACACAATTCTGAACAGGATACAATAAACGCCCAGGAAAACGAACACAGAAACCCTCAGAGCAACTTTGAAGCAGAGGATAATGTTAAGCTCTCGGACCAGGAATCAACGGAGTATAAGTCGCACTATGGCAAATATGGCGGTGACGCCCTGCTAAACACATATGATGGATCCGTAGACGTATCCACATTCAACAAAGCATTTGGCCGTGCTTATGATGCGGGTTACAACCAGATCGATCTGGACACAGCTACTCACTCGGCCTTAATGTCTCTTTTATCCGATCAGCAGATAGAAGCTGCCTACCGTGCCGGTATCCAGGATTATAACCTGGACAACCAGGTCAAACCTAAGTACACGCAGGGACAGATCAAAGAGGGCGGTTTAGGCACTGTATCCGACTATGCAACACAGGATCAGCGCAATGTAGCGGAGCATATAGGAAAGAAAACAGGCCTTAAGATTAATCTGGTAGACAATCTTTCACAGGAGAATGCAACAGCCTCATATAAACCGGGAGAGATTACCATAAACATCAACTCCGAGGATTTTAACGGATCTCTTTCTCACGAACTGACGCATTTCATTAAAGATACGGCCCCAGAATCTTACCGCCTGTATCAGGAGATCGTGACAGAAGCACAGATGAAGGCAACCGGAAAAGCCTGGGAAGATTTAGTAGAATCATACACCAACCGCTACAAGGATGCCGGGCAAGACCTCACCCGTCAGCAGGTAATGGAAGAGATTGCCGCAGATGCGACACAGAAATTCTTGAACGATCCGGATTTTATCGACCAGGTAGTAAAAAAAGATCGCAATTTAGCCCAGAAGATCATTGATTTCCTGTCAGATGTGATCGATTCGATCAAGAACCTGATCAAAACCGGCAGCACCCGTGCAGCAGCAAAGAATCTGGAACAGGATGTACAGATGTATGAAGATGCCCGCTATGCTTGGCTGCTTGGTCTGGAGCAAGGCAGCAAGGACTATAAAGCAGGTAAAGAAAGAGCGGATAACATCATGCAAAGCAGCAAGTATGAATTAAATCAGTTTGGATTTGAGGAATACGGAGAGAAAGAGAAAGGCTGGTGGAAAAATAACGACAGTATCATAATATGCAACACAAAACAAGATATTGCAGATTTTTACCGCGATCATGTCCACAAAAAACCATATGCAAGATTATATATTGGAAAAATAGGTCCAGAGCTCGCGCAACGGATTTACAAAGACACAGGAGTCAATACAGAAAATTTAAATGTTGCCATTACAAGCGAGTTTGAAGATAGCCATAGCAATCCAGAAAAAGAAAGATCGAGAGGGCAGACACCGGTAACGCCGGAGATACTATCAAGACTTCCGGAAATTATATCAAGCTACGATAAGGTAGAAAATACAACCAGTTCCAAAGATAGAAAACCAGTTCTGAAATTCGAGAAGGATATTAATGGAAAAAATGTTGCCGTAGAATACGTTAGAAGCAAGAAAGGAATGCTTGAGCTGCACACAATGTATGCGTGGGAAAATAAAAATAGCAGGAGTGTATCCACTACGCTTACAATGCCAGAAAAAACTGACCCGTACAGAACGTCCGAAACGTATAGCGTCATTACTCCTGCTACTAAGGACAATATACAACCAGGTACAGAAAAAAGCAAGACTCGTTTCCAGCTGGATGATGTAGACGATACTATGAGTGAACGTAGAATTCAGGCATTGCAAGACCAAAATGAGGCTTTAAAACAGGCGAATGATCTTCTGGAGCAGCAGTTTAAGTTGACAGACAAGGATGCAGTGCGGACCGAGGATATCAAAAAAGTTGCAAGAAATATCCTGAAAGAATATGGCAGTAAATATTCAAGTGAAATATTGGAAAGAAACCTGTCTAAACTCTATCAGTATATCCGTGGTGCTGGCCAAGTGGATGGACAGGCTATTACAGAAGCTGCAACCAGCATGGGCAAAAGTATTCTGGAAAAGTCAGTGCAGAAAGATACAGAACTAACGGAACACTATAAGGATCTGAGAAAGCAGATTAAAGACACAAAGATTGCAATCACAGACCAGGACAAGGCAGATTTGGCTTCTGTGGGCGGATATAATGAATTTAGAAAACGCTACTTTGGAAAGATGAAAATGGGGGCAGATGGTATCTCAATAGATTCTCTGTACCAGGAGTTGCAAGGACAGTATCCGGAACTTTTCCCGGCAGACGTGACACATCCGGCGGATGAGCTGGTTGCGATAGCATCCGCTCTGGATCAGACAGCTCCACAAATTAAGAACCCATATGCCGCCAATATGGATGAAATGGCATATATGGTAGGACAGGACATCTTATCATCATATTTTGATGTGAGAAAACCAAGTGCGACGTTTGCTGATAAAAAAGAGGCTCAGATGCAAAAATTGCGCTGGCAGTATCAGCAGAAGATAAGAGACTATAAAAATGATTTGAAATCAAAGTATGATGAAAGCCTTAAACAGATTAAAAAGCAGAACCTTGAAGAAAGCGCACGCCTGGCAGAACAGTATAAAAACCTCACGGAAGCAGAGCGAAAAGAGCAGAGGGAGTATTATAAAAAAAGGATGGATGATCTGCGAAACAGCAAGAACCAGGAATTGGCTGCCATGCAGCAGAGGAGCAAAGAGCGGATCAAGTCATTGCGGGAGAATCAGCAGAAAAGAGAAGATAAGAGACAGATCATCAAAGAAAGAAAAAAATTACAGAATTGGTTGCTGAAACCGACTGATTCAAAGCATATTCCAGAGGGACTGAGACAATCTGTAGCGGCTTTCCTGAACAACATTGATTTTTCTCCAAATGATGAGGATAGTGAGATCAAAACCCAGCGAAAAGAAGACTGGAAAGCAGCCCAGGATGCATTTAAGGAGATCCTGGATAATGGCGGTGTTTATGTGGACCAGAAGACTGGTGATACCATGACCATGGATATTGACCCAGATATTGCACAGCGCATTCAGGAACTAATTGAAAAAACAAAGGGAATTGATAAATTAGATAACTTGGATGCATATAGCATGGGTGAGCTTAAAAAGACAGTTATGGCTATGAAAAAGGCTATAACAGAAGTAAATGATCTTAAGAGCAACAAAAAATCTGGAGAACTGAGTATTCTGGCAGATGGAGTGTTTAGGGATCTGGAGCAGAGGCGGAATAAGGTGGAGTATGTAGGACCTGCGGGAATGGGAGATAAACTGTTGAATTATGACATGTTGGATCCGCAGACCATGTTTGGAAAAATGGGAGACAACATGAAGTCCACCTATGATGCATTGCGTAACGGACTGGATAAAAAGACAGAAAAATTGAGATCTGCTCAGGAATATGTGGATGATATTGTGGATAAGTATGGAATCAAGCCTAAAGAATTGCGTGAATGGACGGGATCAAATGCCAAGACTCAGCATTTTAAGACATCGAGAGGTGAGATTGATCTTACAGTAGCCCAGGTGATGTCGCTGTATGAGTTAAACAAAAGAAGCCAGGCCAGAGGCCATATGTATGATCGAAACGGCGGTATTAAGCAGGCGCCGGTAGTTGGAAAAGCCAAATTGGAAGGAACGACTTATACACCGGCACAGATCAAGAAGAATTATCGCCCTGTAAAGGTTACGGCCGCAGATGTAGAAACGATCACAAAGACTTTAACACCGGCGCAGCGTGCTCTTGCGGATGGATTGCAGCAGTTTATGGGAGATCAGTGTGCAGCCTGGGGAAATGAAGTAACCATGGACATGTATGGTTATGAGAAATTCACAGCAAAGAATTATTTCCCAATTAGCACAGATAAAAACTATGTGGCAACCAGGCAGGGAGATGCGGGAAATAAAGCGTCAACCATTAAGAACATGGGAATCACCAAGAGCACAACCCCATATGCGAATAATCCATTGATTATTGAGGACATCTTTGATGTGTTTAGCCGCCAGGTTGATAACATGAGTACATATAATGCCTATGTAATCCCACTGTCAGATCTTAATAAGGTGTACAATTATAAGGACACCAGAGGAATGACTGAGTTTGGATCATCTATTAAAGAAGAGATAGAAAGGACCTTTGGAAAGCAGGGAAATGATTATATCGTCAAGCTGGTTTCAGATATCAACGGGACAGTAAATAAAGATAAAAGCATAGCCAGCCAACTGGTCTCAAACATGAAAGCGGCTTCTGTAGCTGGAAATCTGCGTGTAGCTGCCCAGCAGCCAACAGCTTACATAAGAGCTAGTATGGAGATCAATCCTAAATATCTTGCCAGAGGCGCGACGACCATCACCAGAAAAGGCCAGTGGGACCTTATATGTAAATACGCCCCTATTGCGCAATGGAAAGATTGGGGATTTTACCGCATGGATACCAGCCGACAAATGAAAGATATCATGTTTAACACCGACAGTACAAAGCAGCGGTTTGTTAATGCAACTATGATCTTGGCAGAAAAAGGCGATCAACTGGCCTGGAATCGCCTATGGAGAGCTTGCGAATACGAGTGTATGGATCAGCATCCGGATCTGAAAGAAGGCACGGAAGAATTTTACGAGCGGGTAGGCAAGAGATTTAGCGAAGTTGTAGACAAGACACAGGTAGTTGATTCAATCTTACATCGTACTCAGATTATGAGAAGCCAGAGCGAAATCAATCAGCTGGCTACCAGCTTCATGGCTGAACCGCTAAAAACTTATGATATGCTCTACCGCGCTGCAACAGATGTAAAAACGAAGAAAGAAGGCTCGAAGAGCAGAGCAGTACGCGCCGCAACTGTATTTGTCCTTACCGGTGTAGCCACGTCAATAGCTGCATCAGCGGTTGATATGCTCAGAGATGATGACCGAGATAAGAACAGCAAGGAAAAGTACATAGACAGCCTTAAATCAAACATTTTCGATAACCTGAACCTTTTGAATAACATCCCATGGGTGAAAGAAATTCCCTCCATTATTGCCGGATACACGCCAACCAGAGCGGATCTGTCTGGCTTTGAGGATATGATATACGCTTGGAATCAGATTAAGAAGTTAAAAGACGGCACAAGTAAGTATACACCACAGTACGTAGCTGTATACACGGCTCAGATGGCGAGCAAGCTCACCGGAATCCCGATTAAGAGTCTTACAAGAGACATGGGAGCTGTCATTGATTCTATTTTTGATTCAGCAGGAGGCAAAGCGGATTATACATGGCTGAAACAAAAGTACGACATGGGAAGCAAAGAAAATCTTGAGATGTATACAAAAATGATGATCCAGGCTCACAGAAACGGAGATCAGGATTTCCAGAAGAAAATCAAGGATGATCTTAACAAAGCGGGAATTGATAACGATACGATAACAAACAAGATTAAAACGGTGATCAAATCAGAGTTAATCGGCAAAGATTCTGTAAATCCGCTGGTAGAGGCGGCGGCCCAGGCAAAGCAATCATATGACCTGGAAGCTTACGAGGATGCGGTAAGTCAGCTCACATCCCAGGGATATGCCACAAAGATCGTAAAATCCGCCATTGATGCCAGGATCAAACAGTTAGAAGGAAAAGAAGAGATTGACTGGGAGGCAGAGGTACAGACAGAACCGGATAGCCTGTATGGAGATATCCTGACGGATCAGGGTGCATCAGAGGATAGTAGCAGTGTAAAATTCTATAGCAATTCGGATCTTCTGGCAGCAATAGGCCAGTATGATAATAAAAATGCTAAATCTCTGGATCCTTTTAAAAAGATGGCAGATGCCATTGTAAAAAGTAAAGTGGATGAAGGAAAGACACAGAAAGAGGCTGCAGGTTCGATTAAAACATCCATTACGAGTCATTATAAGCCTTTATGGATTGCAGCCGACAGAAAAGGCAGAGAAGAGATCCAGAATGTCCTTAAACAGCTTAAGGTAAATGGAAAGGCATTGTATACCGGAGAGGATTGGACGAATTGGAATAAGGCAGCAAAAAAGAAGCAAAAGAAGCAGTAGGAATAGGGAGGACCAGGTATCAAAAAAAGTACCTGGTTTTTTCTATGCAATAGTAATTTAAAATGGAAATATGTTGCAGATGTTATTGGGTCATCTACTATAAATATACCATCTGATGCTTGCGAAATATTTGTTACAGTTACAAAATCGTCCGTTATTTATGATGGTGTTACTACATTATCGCTATTAGTTCCTGTTCGCATACTAAGTACTGTATACCAGGATTTCCTGAATGGTGGATATGGAAACAATGACCAACAAACTTATCTTGCATTTTTTAGAATTAATAAATATAATGCCCATTTGTACGCCCTTAAAGTTGCCGGACAGGACTATACTGCCACCTCGCAATTAAAAATGTGGTATAGATAATTATTATCGAAAATGATCATCCGCAAACATATACAATCATTCCGTACAATTCGCCTGATATGCTAGTGTCAGAATATCCATAAACAACATTATTTGTTACGCGAATACGCTTTGAAATATCAGAATTTTTAACATACATTGATCCAATATAATACATATCGACATTTTTTATATCTGGCAACGGTAAATAACCAGATGGAATGTCAAACAGCTTTGTCCATCCTCCTGGTAATGTGGCCTTTAGTATGGCAATATCAATGATAACAATGTTTCCGCATTTCATTAATACAATATCATTTAATTTCTCATAAGAAGAAATTAAATTACTATGTAGATTAAATGCTTGTTAAAAGATCGTTAAAATGATATAATCAAGATTGCAGACGTGAAAATATACTATCCGCGCAGCTATGATATGCTCGCAGTTCCCAGGTGCCTTAGTGCCTGGGTATTTTTATACTCCCCATATTAAATGGTTAATAAATTATGCGTAAAATAAGTCTATGGCTACACCAATGAATGCAATTGTTGGATTTACAGATATTGCCATGAAGAGGAAGCCGGACAAAGAGGTGGAGAATTGTCTGAAAAAGATCAGGCAGAGTTCAGAATATCTGATGACACTGATTAACGATGTATTGGATATCAGCCGCATTGAAAGCGGTAAACTGGAATATAAACCAGTGCCTGTAGATCTTAGGGATATGATAAATACTGTTTTGTCGATTGCAAGGGGATATACAGAAAATCGCGACCTTAATTTTTATGTTTCAAGAGAAGAACTAAAAACTCCTTATGTGATGGCGGATGAACTCAGAATCAGGGAAGTATTGCTCAACATTATCAGCAATGCAGTTAAATTTACAAAAGACGGAGGTACTATTTCATTTGCTGCAGAAAACTGTCCAGGCAATGATGAGCACCATATGATCGTACGCTATCGTATATCGGATACCGGGATTGGTATGAGTGAGGAGTTCCAGGCCAGAATATTTGATGAGTTCAGTCAGGAAAATGGTGGGGCAAGAACCAGTTATAAGGGAACCGGACTGGGAATGGCCATTGCCAAACAGTATGTAGATCTTATGGGCGGAAAAATTGAGGTCAGCAGCAAAAAGGGGATTGGTTCAACATTTACGGTAGAAATCCCCCTGCTTATAGCAGAACAGATATTGATTGAAAGGAAGAAACGTTAAGGAAAGATATGGCTTTACATGGTCTGCATGTCCTTTTGGCAGAGGACAATGATTTAAACGCAGAGATAGCAGTAGCTTTATTGGAAGAACAAGGGATGATTGTAACCAGGACTGTCGATGGTAAATCTGCCCTGGCACAGTTTTGCAATACAGCTCCGGGGACCTTTGATCTGATCTTGATGGATATTATGATGCCGGAAATGAATGGATATGAAACGACAACAGCTATCAGAAATCTTCCGGACCGTCCGGACGGAAAGAAAATACCTATTATTGCAATGACGGCAAATGCATTTGCAGAGGATGTACAGGCTGCTTTGAATACCGGGATGGATGATCATGTGGCGAAGCCGATTGATATGAGTATTTTAATATCTGTCATCACAAAATATATAGAACGATGATTCATTTGATGAAAAATTGTATTGAAGGAAACACTCGTTTTTAGATTCCAGGCTTTGACGAATATTCGGACAACTTGATAAAAAGTTCGACGAATAAGGCGGAATATTTGGGCTTCGGGAAAGATTATGTTGCGGAAACGCAGGAAATACCGTATAATAATGCGGTCTGATCTGCATAAAATGATGCATTTTACCATCTGGTGAAAGGTAATGAAGAAGTTGTGTGCATTTCAGAAAAATTTTTTTGTAACGGTTAGAAACGGGCGGTTTTATTTCGCCCGTACATTAAGAAAAAGCAGGTAAAATAAGCATTTATGAGAAAATTAGCATTAAAAGATGAAATTTTATTAACGGTCCAGCAACCTGCCAGATACATCGGCGGTGAGGTGAATATGGTGAAGAAAGATCCGTCCGCAGTGGACGTTAGATTTGCCATGTGTTTCCCGGACGTATACGAGATAGGCATGTCCCATTTAGGCATCCAGATCCTGTATTCCATGTTTAATTCCAGGGAAGATATTTATTGTGAGCGTGTATACAGCCCCTGGATGGATCTGGATCCGATCATGAGGGAGAAGAATATCCCGCTGTTTACTCTTGAGACCCAGGAGCCTGTAAAGAACTTTGATTTTCTGGGAATCACTCTTCAGTATGAAATGTGTTATACCAATGTGCTTCAGATCTTAGACTTGGCACAGATCCCGCTCCATGCAGCAGACCGTGGGGAAGATATGCCAATTGTCATCGGAGGCGGTCCATGTGCCTATAATCCGGAGCCTTTAGCAGATTTCTTTGATATGTTCTATATCGGAGAAGGTGAGACAGTTTACTTTGAACTTTTGGACTGCTATAAGGAAAACAAGAAGAACGGCGGCAACAGAAGAGACTTTTTAGAGAAAGCAGCCCAGATCGAGGGAATTTATGTCCCGGCCTTTTATGACGTAGAGTACAATGAAGATGGCACATTAAAAAGCTTTACACCAAATTGTCCAACTGCAAAGGAAAAGATCGTTAAGCAGGTAGTAGCAGATATGGACAGCGTGCCATATATTGAAAAGCCGCTGGTGCCGTTTATTAAGGTGACTCAGGACCGAGTGGTTTTAGAGATCCAGAGAGGCTGCATCCGCGGATGTCGTTTCTGCCAGGCTGGTAATGTGTACCGCCCGTTAAGAGAACACAGTCTGGAATATTTAAAGCACTACGCCTACGATATGCTTAAGAGTACCGGACATGAGGAAATATCCTTAAGTTCTTTAAGTTCCAGTGACTATACCCACCTGGAAGGCCTTGTAAATTTCCTGATTGATGAGTTTAAGGGCAAAGGAGTAAATATTTCCCTTCCGTCCCTGCGTATTGATGCGTTCTCCCTGGATGTTATGAGCAAGGTCCAGGATATTAAAAAAAGCAGCCTTACCTTTGCGCCTGAAGCAGGTTCCCAGCGCCAGAGAGATGTTATTAATAAGGGACTGACCGAAGAAGTAATCTTAAAGGGTGCCAGTGATGCTTTCCATGCAGGCTGGAACCGTGTAAAACTGTACTTTATGTTAGGACAGCCTACAGAGACCGTGGAAGATATGGAAGGAATTGCCCTTCTTTCTGAGAAGATCGCAGAGACTTACTATGACGAGATCCCAAAAGACCAGAGACACGGCAAGGTCCAGGTAGTTGCCAGCTCCTCTTTCTTTGTTCCAAAGCCATTTACCCCATTCCAGTGGGCAAGAATGTGTACCAAGGAAGAGTTCTTAGAGCGTGCCAATATCGTCCGCGGCAAGTTCCGTGAAATGAAGAACTTTAAGAGTTTAAAATATAACTGGCATGAAGCAGAACTGACTGTTTTAGAGGGTGTTCTTGCAAGAGGCGACCGCCGTGTAGGCGCTGTGATCGAAGAAGCATACCGCAAAGGCGCTATCTATGATTCCTGGTCCGAGTTCTTTAAAAATGAAGTCTGGATGGAAGCATTTAAGACCTGCGGCGTGGATATTGATTTTTACACCACCAGAGAGCGCAGCTTAGACGAGCTGTTCCCATGGGATTTCATTGATGCCGGTGTTTCCAAAAATTTCTTAAAGAGAGAGTGGCAGAATGCGCTTGATGAAAAAGTGACTCCAAACTGTCGTCAGAAATGTTCTGGCTGCGGTGCTGCCAAATACGGCGGCGGTGTCTGCTTTGAGAAACGATAAGATCGCAAATAGTGCAAATTAACAGATTAATGTAAATATAAAGGAACAAAACAAACAATGATGAAAATTCGTATAAAATTTCGTAAGTACGGCACCATGAAATTCATCGGCCATCTGGATGTTATGCGTTACTTCCAGAAGGCGATCCGCCGATCAGAGGTTAATATCCGTTACAGCGAAGGCTTCAGTCCTCACCAGATCATGTCCTTTGCTGCACCTTTAGGTGTAGGTATCACCAGCAAAGGCGAATATGTGGATATTGAGGTGTTAGATACTGAAAATTCAAAAAAGATGATCGACCGTTTAAATGCAGTGATGTCAGAAGGCTTTGAGATCCTGGAGTACAAGCTTCTTCCTGACGATGCAGCCAATGCCATGTCTATCGTTGCAGCTGCCGACTACAGTCTTGTTTTCCGCCCTGGTTATGAACCGGAAAAGGAAAGCCCGGAAGAATGGTTTGAGAAACTGGTCCGTTTTTTTGACGCTGATCATGTGATGATCATGAAAAAGACAAAAAAAGGCGAGAGAGAAATGGATTTAAAACCTTTTGTCTATGAACTGAACGTGCGTAAAAATGGGGAGGTTCCTGCGCTCTTTATGAAGGTGTCTGCAGGCAGTGCTGCAAACATTAAGCCGGAGCTTGTTTTAGATGCATACTATGCTTCTTTAGGAGAAGAACGTCCTCAGTTTGCTTTTATGACAGAGAGAGAAGAAGTTTATGCAGATACAGCCACAGCAGAAGAAGCTGAGGCTGGCACACATAAATTTGTGACACTTGGAGATCTGGGACAGGATATAGAATAATGGATAAATTAGTCATTACCCGTTTGCAGGGAAAAATATGTACAGCTTCTGTTTCTGACAGAAAGGTGACAGGTATCACCCTGGAAGAGGAAGATAAGGCATCTATCCTTAATAATATTTACATTGGAAAGGTCCAGAAGGTAGTTACAGGCATTAACGCAGCCTTTGTTGATCTGGGCGTGACCATTGGCTATTATAGTCTGGATGAAAATAAAGAACATTTATTTACCCAGCAGGGAAGAAACGGTAAATTAAGGCCCGGAGATGAGATTTTAGTCCAGGTAAGCCGGGATGCGGTAAAAACAAAAGCACCGGTGCTTACTGCTAATCTGTCCCTGCCTGGGCGCTTTTGCGTTCTTACAGCTGGAAAAACAGGCATTGGTTTTTCTGCAAAACTCACCGATACAACCTGGAAAAACCAGATCCGGAAAATGCTGCCGGAAAAAGAGTTTGAAGATTTTGGCATTATTATAAGGACCAATGCCAGATCCAGTGATCCGGAACAGATCTTAGAAGAGTGCGAAACATTAAAAATCAGACTGAAGCAGCTATTGAAGGAAAGTTCCAGCCGTACCTGCTACAGCTGTCTGTACAAAAATCTTCCTGCCTATATTACAGGCATCCGCGACTCTTATGCAGGCAAACTGGAGGAGATCATCACAGATTGTCCTGATCTCTATGACCAGCTAAAAGAGTATCTGGAAAACAGCCAGAAGGAAGATGCGGAAAAATTAAAACTGTATACAGATGATCTGCTTTCTCTTGGAAAGCTTTACAGTCTGGAAAATGCTCTTTCAAAGGCACTTGATAAACGGGTATGGCTGAAGTCCGGTGGCTATCTGGTGATCGAGCCAACAGAAGCCATGGTAGTGATCGATGTAAATACGGGCAAATACGAAGGCAAAAAGAAGCTGGAAGAAACCGTATTAAAGATTAATTTAGAGGCAGCAGCAGAAATTGCAAGACAGTTGCGTCTGCGCAACCTTTCTGGTATTATTATGGTGGATTTTATTGATATGAACCAGGAAGCAAACAAAGAAGCGTTAATGGACGCTTTACGGGCAGCTGTCGCAAAAGACCCGGTAAAAACAGTTGTAGTAGAAATGACCCGTCTGAATTTAGTGGAGATCACCCGTAAAAAGTTGAGAAGACCACTGTATGAACAGGTGGCTAACAGTACAAGGGAATAGGGGAAAACAAACATGAAGATCATAATTGTAGGCTGCGGTAAAGTAGGAACTACTCTGGCAGAACAGTTAAACAGAGAAAACCATGACATCACACTGATCGATACCGATGATGAGGCATTGAAAAATATTTCTGACAATGTGGATCTGATGAGCGTAACTGGAAATGGCGCTATTTACCAGGTACAGATGGAAGCGGGTATTCAGGAGGCAGATCTGATGATCGCCACTACAAACTCAGATGAGTTGAATATGCTCTGCTGTCTGATCGCGAAAAAAGCAGGTAACTGTCATACCATCGCACGTATCCGAAACCCTGAGTATTCCGCGGAGATCGGTTATATCAGAGAAGAGTTAAACCTTTCTATGGCCATTAACCCGGAACTGGCAGCTGCGAGAGAAATCGCAAGACTTCTGCGTTTTCCGTCTGCTATTAAGATCGAGCCGTTTGCTAAAGGAAGGATCGAGCTGTTAAAGCTTCTCATCCCGGATCATTCCAATTTAGACCAGTTAAAGGTCATGGATGTGGTAAATAAGTTAAAGAGCAATGTGTTGATCTGTGCTGTAGAGCGCGGGGATGACGTTGTGATCCCGGATGGTAATTTTGTGATGCAGAAAGGAGACAAGATCTCATTTATCGCATCCCATACAGACAGTGCGGACTTCTTTAAGAAAGCCGGAATCGTAAACAACTCCGTAAAAACTGCCATGTTTGTAGGCGGTGGAAAGCTGACATATTATCTTTGCAACCAGCTGGCGGATACAAAGATCAAGATCAAGATCATTGAGCAGGATGAAGCACGGTGCAGACAGTTAAGTGAACTGCTGCCAAATGCCATGATCATCCACGGTGACGGTTCTGACCAGCAGGTTTTATTGGAAGAAGGTATCCTTCAGACAGAGGCTTTTGCTTCTTTAACAGGCTTTGATGAAGAAAATATCATGCTTTCCCTGTATGCAGCCAGCAAATCCAATGCAAAGCTGATCACGAAGGTAAACAGGATTGCTTTTGAAAGTGTGATCAATTCCCTGAATCTTGGAAGCCTGATCCAGCCGAAAATGCTTACTGCAGACCTGATCCTTCAGTATGTAAGAGCAATGCAGAATTCTATGGGAAGCAATGTAGAAACTCTTTATAAGATCGTAGCTGACAAGGCAGAGGCGTTGGAATTCCGCGTAAAAGAAGGATCCCCTCTTCTTGGTATTCCGTTGGAAAGGCTGCAACTGAAAAATAATCTGTTAGTAGCCTGTATCAACCGCAGCGGCTGTATTATTACCCCTCGAGGCAAAGATACGATTGAAGCTGGCGATACCGTGATCATTGTTACGACCCATACAGGCCTGAATGATCTGACCGACATATTAAAGTAAAGGGGTTTAGGCAATGAATCATAGTATTATTATTTATATGTTAGGCTGGATCATGAATATAGAAGCGGCGCTGATGCTGATCCCTATCCTGACAGCAGTCGTTTATAAAGAAGGAATTATCAGCTGTTACGCAGGGGTAGCAGTTGTATGTGCAGTTCTTGGTTTTTTATGTACCAGAAAAAAGCCAAAGGTAAGGATGTTTTTTGCAAGGGAAGGCTTTGTACTGGTTTCCTTAGGCTGGCTGGTTCTAAGCTTTTTTGGCTGCCTTCCTTTTGTGTTAAGCGGGGAGATACCTCATTTTATTGATGCTTTGTTTGAAATTGTGTCCGGTTTTACTACTACCGGTTCTAGTATCCTTCCAGAGGTGGAGAAGCTGTCAAAAGCCAGCCTGATCTGGAGAAGTTTTTCCCACTGGATCGGAGGCATGGGCGTTCTTGTATTTATCCTTGCTATTCTTCCCATGGCAGGAGACTATGATATGCACATCATGAGAGCAGAAAGTCCGGGACCTTCTGTAGGGAAACTGGTACCGAAGATCCGTATTACTGCAAAACTTTTGTATATCATCTATTTCTGTATTACAGTGGCAACGGCTGTTTTCTTATTAATTGGAAAAATGCCTGTATTTGATACTATCTGTATGAGCCTTGGCGCAGCAGGTACAGGAGGTTTTGCCTGCCGAAACAGCGGCCAGGCGGGATATACGGTATACCAGCAGGCAGTTTTAAGTATTGCCATGATCCTTTTTGGCATTAACTTTAACGTATATTACCTGCTTCTCATCCGCAAACCAAAAGAAGCATTTAAGTGTGAGGAAATGCGTGGATATCTGGCGATCATCCTGATCGCAGTGGTACTGATCACTGTTAATATCCGCTCCATGTTCCCGTCCCTTTTCCTGGCTGCCCATCACGCATTATTCCAGGTTGCTTCTATTATTACAACTACAGGTTATTCCACTGTGGATTTTGATAAATGGCCGGAATTTTCAAAATGCATTATCGTACTGTTAATGTTCATCGGTGCCTGCGCCGGAAGTACAGGCGGCGGAATGAAGGTTTCACGTATTATGATCGCATTTAAAGAAGCCAAACGGGAAATCTCTACTATGATCCACCCAAGAAGTGTAAAGGTCTTAAAATATGAAGGAAAAGTGATCGGAAATGATACTCTTCGTGTTTTAAACTGCTATATCATCGTATATTTTATGCTGTTTGTAGCGTCGGTCCTTATTGTCAGCCTGGATAATTACGATTTTACCACCAGCTTTACAGCAGTAGCAGCAAACTTCAACAATATTGGACCGGGACTTTCCGTTGTAGGACCTGCTTCCAATTTCTCCATGATGTCCTATCTGTCAAAATCCGTGCTGATCTTTGATATGCTGGCAGGAAGACTGGAGCTGTTCCCGGTACTTGTCCTTCTTTCTCCTGGAACCTGGAAGAGAGGATAAAAACAGCCCTATAAAATATATTGGCGCAGTCCAAAAAAGCAGTCCAAAAAAAATTAAAAATGTCCTTGACATTTGAAAAGTCGGGTGCTATTATACTTGAGTATGCCGCACAGCGAGGTAAAAGATTTCGCAAAGAAACACCGAAGCTGGCGAGTAATGAACATAGGAGGTGCCTTTTTATGTACGCGATTATTGCAACAGGCGGAAAGCAGTACAAGGTAGCAGAAGGCGATGTCATTAAGGTAGAAAGACTGGGCGCAGGCGCAGGCGAGACCGTAACATTTGACCAGGTGCTGGCTGTTAACAACGGCGAACTGCAGATTGGATGCCCAACCGTAGCCGGAGCAACTGTTACAGCAACAGTTGAGAAGGAAGGCAAGGGAAAGAAAGTTATCGTTTACAAGTATAAGAGAAAAACTGGCTATCACAAAAAGAACGGCCACAGACAGCTCTTTACACAGGTTAAGATCGAAAAGATCAACGCTTAATTGTAAATGGTATGATCCAGACGACAGTATTTAAGAAATCCACAGATTCAGGCAATGATCTTTACTGCGGGATCGTGATTAAAGGGCATGCAGGTTATGCTGAAGAAGGTGAGGATATCATCTGCGCAGCAGTTTCTGCACTGGCTATTAATTTTTATAATTCAGTAGAGACATTTACGGATGACGGATTTGAAGGGATAGCAGGACAGGAAGACGTTCAGTTTGACTTCCGCTTTACTTCAGATATAAGCCCTGAGTCACAGCTCCTTATGAATTCTCTTGTTCTGGGACTTCAGAATATTGAGAATGATTATGGAAAATCATACATTAATATCCGATTTAAGGAGGTGTAAGACATGTTAAAGATGAACCTTCAGTTATTCGCTCATAAAAAGGGTGTTGGTTCTACTAAGAACGGCCGTGATTCCGAGTCCAAGAGACTTGGCGCAAAGAGAGCTGATGGACAGTTCGTACTGGCAGGAAACATCCTGTACAGACAGCGCGGTACACATATTCATCCTGGCAACAACGTAGGTAAGGGCGGCGACGATACCTTATTTGCTTTAGTAGACGGAGTTGTTAAGTTTGAAAGAAAGGGCAGAGACAAGAAACAGGTTTCTGTTTACCCAAGAGCAATCAACGAGTAATTCTGAGGGCCCCATACGAATATGTATGGAGCCCCTTTTTTCTGTATCCTCAGTGGTAAAAGCATAGTTTGGTTACTGGGGATCTTCACATTCAACACCAATAGGAGGTGCTGTATAATGTTTGCAGATAGAGCAAAAGTATTTATAAAGTCCGGTAAAGGCGGAGACGGCCATGTTTCTTTCAGAAGAGAACTGTATGTTCCTAATGGCGGTCCTGACGGCGGAGACGGCGGAAGAGGCGGTGATCTG
>OKSF01000272.1_pt1 | contig 49501 bp, 35 predicted proteins | sample 1606061 | NCBI WGS metagenome assembly OKSF01 (sample SAMEA3541567, study PRJEB24748) | human gut metagenome | biome: human gut; feature: human-associated habitat; material: faeces | place: China | collected 2012
TACCACAAAAGCAAAATGCCCGTAGAGCCTATAAAATAAGGCTTTGCGGACATTTAAGAAGATATAAAAAGATAGTCAAAAAGACATATATAATTTTTCTAAATTTTTTAACAACCGAAAAAGGGAGCTGAGAATACTCAGCTCCCTTGAGAATTGTATGAGGGTTAATCAGCAATTACGGAAGTACGCAGCTGCCATCAGTGTAGAAACCCTCAATAGAGGCACGCAGGTTAGCCTTAACAATGCCGTTATACGAACCTGCATAGAAGATAAACGGACAACTGCCATTCAGCAGCGGAACCTTCATCTTATTGCAAGCAGTCTCGTAATAAGAGGAGTAGGTGCTCTGCTTCCACTTCAGCGCATCCTCTGCTTCCATGTTCAATGCAATCTTCGTACTGCTGGTCTTCGTACCACCTACTACCGCGTAGGAAGTGAAATTACCCTTTGCCGAAAAGTTGTACAGCTTATTATCCGTTGCAGACTTAATCGCCATATCCAGCGTCTGCGGAATAATACCAGAGGAACCATTCCAAGCACCCTTTGCCGGGGTGAAATAGTAATTGGACTGGAGGAAAATAGTATTGAAGATGTTAGTCCGGTTTGCGACAATGCCGATATTGGTATTGATTTCGTAATAAGCACTATTGTAACCCATATACGGAGACCAAATGAATTCCTTCTGCATACCCAGAGACGTATCATTGCGAATGGTGTATGCCAGATCATTCAGCAGGCCAATCTGTGCATTGGAGGAAACCGGAGAAGAAACATTCGTAGTACCAAATACTCGCTCATTGGTGCAGTAAAAGCCCTTGAAAAGGCTCTTATAAGTAGAATTTGCAGAAATCTGGTTCCAAATCTTCAGAATGTAATTGCTCTTAAGATTGGTGTAATCTGCGCTGCGGCGGGTATAGGTAGACATACCGAAGTTTACAGCTGGAATACCGATGTAGAAGGGTTTGCCCGTCTGCGAAACAATAGCTACCTGTCCCATAACATCGTTGATCAGATCGGTAAACGGACCAGTCTTGTAAATGTCATAGTTAGCCGTAACACCTACTACAAAGCCGGTTACATGCGACAGATTATCCAGATCGCTCTTCTTAAACTGCGTGTACTTGTCACCGGCAGTATTGTACTTACCTGCGAACAGAAAAGTTAAACGAGTCGAAGAAATTGCCATAATAACACATCCTTTTTATTTTTTGATCAAAGCTTTGATATGCTATTAAAAGATGTAAATCACGACAAAATGTAAATAGGTAAAAATAAAAAAATTAAACAGCCGCTCTCAAAATAATTAGAGCGGCTGTTACACATCATTAACTAATTTTGTTTCAATATGTCACTGTTACAGAATTATCATACTGTGTTTCAATATATTTCCCTGCTGAATTGGTTACATATGCTGTTAGTTGAACATAGTATGTTCCCTTACTCACTGAATAAGTATAATCTTTATTTACTCCGACATGTCCACTGCCAGTATCGCTCCACGATTTGACCGTAATCCATCCGCTAGATTCTTTTTTCTTTAATGTAGTCGTCATTTTTACATTATAGCCATCTCTCAGTTGAATTTTTCCCGAACATATTGCCTTGCCAAATGCGGAAATAGTTAACCTAGCGTTAATATTGGTAATCTGTTCATATCGTGGCTCTTGAATACTTTCAACAGGTGAGTTAATACTCACTGCACTGGAACATGGCAAAAATATCGTATTCATGCTTGCAAATAGAATCGACGCAATAAGAATTTTTTTCATTTTGACCTCCAAAATTATTGTAATACATAATATAATCTCGAAGATCGTATAATGCACCTATTTATATTCGATATTTTCAGCTATACGAATTGCTTCATCGCGATTTAATGTTGTCTGTAATGTATAGATTTCCTTTATTTCTGGATCTATCCATACCAAACTAATTAAACCCCTTTTACTAGATATTTCGCCTTCTAATGAGCCGATTTGTATTTTTTCGATATACTCTGCATCTTCAGTATCAATATTTACTTTTTGCGGATATTCATAAACCGAAAAACAAAAATATTGTAAGTTATCTAAACGACTTTCAAAGAGCACCGTAGTGCCAATATTCGATACATCATAGTCCAATTCTACAAAATCTTTCGGTACATACTGAAATGTATATTTTTGATCATCAGAATCTACAATACCATATTGTGTAGAAACACCATCCGATATATGCAAAAAACTTAAAATACGTGCTTTTTCCGCTCCAGCTGTAGCTAATGAAACCACCAAAATTGCAATTACTGCAACCAGAAGTGGAATAAACCGTTTAGATCGCCTTTTTTTCACCGGTGGATGGGCCTGCTCCAAGCAACGGAGCAAATCTTTTTCTAATTGTTTCTGCTGTTCCTCTGTGGGGGAGCATTCGGGCAGTGTTTTTTCCAGTTCGAGTAAATTCTCGCCTTCTTGCATTGTATATTGCTTCATCATCAGCTGGAGGAACGCTTCTTCCATATTTTCAGCTAACAGATCATCTTTATCGTTCGGTTGACGATTCATATTGTTCCTCCTTTGCAAGCTCAATTCGCAATGCTACCCTTGCTCGATGTAATGCACTGCGTAACGAAGCAGGCTTTAAATCCAGTAGTTTTGCAATTTCTTCATCTGGTAAACCCTCAAAAAATTTATAATATAGCAATCTGCGCATTCTTTCTGGAATACGCTCATACGCACGTTTAAAATTTTCAAAAGTAACCTTTTGCTCTAAAATTATTGCTGGATCCGGTGCAGTTCGATTGGCATACGCCTGCTCCAGCTGATCTGTTACAACGACATGCGATTGCGCATTTACATATTTCAATGCAGCATTCCGCATTGCTTTAGAAATATACGCAATCTGTAACGGCTCTGGTAGAGAGCAGATTTTTTCAACATGTGTTGCCATCAATCGTACGAAAACATCATGAATAAGGTCATTGATATCATTATTCGAAGATGTAAGAACTCGAGAAATCTGATAATTCCAAAGCTTGTAATGCTGTTTATACAAATTCATCATTACCGCCATTGCATTATCACGATTTTCTTCTAGAGATGTAGATTTTAATACCATGGGTTGCTACGCTCATTTCTGTATAAGTTGCGGGATATCTTTATCTATATTCATTTTAAGTCTTTCATTTTCAGACTTCAAGAGAAGAATTTGTTCTACAAGATTTGAAATTGCTTCTAATTCAGCGTTATCTAATGCCCGCATTTTATTTACTACTTGATAATACTGCAGCGATGCATCTGTTCGTTCATCAAAGAACTCTGCAGGCGTGATTTCAAAATAATCACAAATATTCAAAAATTGCTTCATTGAAGGCATGGACTTTCCTGAACTGATTCCTTGTATATAGCTTTTGCATTGTCCTAACTCCAACGACAACTGATATTCCGAAATCTCTTTCGCCAATCGCAACTCCGTAAGTCTATGGCGAATGAAGTTAAAATCTACCATGACATCACCTCACTATGATGATACAGGATAGTCATTTTCCAAAAGAATAATACAGTCGCTATTTTTATTATTTTAGTCTATTTAAAATCGTTATTCCTACTAATATCAGTAATTTATACGTTAAAAAGAAGATTGTAGTAGATATCAGCACGTCAAAACCGTGTGAAATAATGTTCCTCCAAATTTATGTGCTGATCATATGGTTTTCTGCTTTCTTTCTCTGTTTATATAGTTAAACGTTTGAGAAAGGGAGAATAAATAGATGACCGAGACCGAGCACTTGGATGTCGAGAAAATGTTCTATAAATACTGTATTCTCGCTCTGAAGCATCGCTATAAAGACATTATTGATCTTGCAATTAAATGGGAAGAATGTCAACAGGCACTTTCTAAATCATTTCCTTTATTCACTGATGATTGCGTAGTATCAAAATTTCATGTCAATAACATGGCTATACCTATTTATAATGCACACCTGGCGGAGTTGCTGTTACAAATAACCCCTCAGCAAAGAGATATTCTCCTCTTGTATTACATTGCGGGTTATCGTGATGCTGAAATTGCTAAGCTGTTTAAAAAATGTCAATCAGCAGTCAACGCCAACCGAAAACGTGCATTAAGGCAATTATTGAGGCTGTGGAATGATGAATAAGAAGAAAACATCTCAATTAGTGCCATACGAAATTATACAACGTATTGTTTCAGGTGATGAAATGGCCTTGATAGAAATTTTACCATATTTTGAGCGCACAATTAACCGAATGGCCATTGTACGACATAAGACTGATACCGGCCAATATTTTTACCACATTGATGAAGATATCAAAGGTGATCTGCAATCAACTGTCATGTTTGCGGCTTCTCGTTTTAAAATCCGACGATAATTACTTTTACAGCCTGCGCAAACGCATTGAATCAGTGCGTTTGCACAGACCGTAAAATGGCTGATGAACCTTGACAATTTATAGCGGGTGTGCTCCGTGAAAGCAAGCACCGGAAAGCTGCCACCCGTTAGGTGAATGAGAAGATCAGCAGCGACCATCGGCGGCTTGAATACCGATGGACCCACTATGGGTATAAATATCAGCAGTTACCATATATAAAGGAGGAAATCTCGTGCTATTAACGAATGTGAGAATGTATCAGCAACTCTTCAAGAACTATCCGGATGCTGTCGATTTTGAACAGTATCGTCAAATGCTCGGCCTAGGCAGAAATCGCGCATACGAACTGCTGCGGACCGGTCAAATACCCTGTCGGCGCAATGGTAAGAAATACATCATTGCCAAAATCCATATTATTGAATTTCTGATTTGTAGAGAGGAAAAAAGTAATGGAAATGCTCACTAATCTGCGTTATAATACGCATATCAACAGAAGTGTGGGACTGCCTGGAAAGGAGTATCTATATGACAGCCCACCTGTATGAAAAGCGCGGATTATGGCATATTGTCCTGGTGTACACCAATGCACAGGGAAAACGAGCACAGAAATGGATCAACACCAACCTTACTATTAAAGGTAACAATCGTCGTGCGAAACAGATGATGAATCAGGCCATTCGAGAATGGGAGCCGGTTTTGGAGCCAGATGTTGCACAGCCTACTGTGCAGCAGCCGCTGGTTATTCAACCGGAACTTGTCGAATCCGATGCAGACAAATCCGACTCTCCGAGTGGTGTTCTGTTCTACGACTATCTGACTGTTTGGCTGGAAGATCGTAGGCCCAAACTGGAGGAGACCACTTACGGCGGTTATCAGCATGATATTGCGCAGATTGTACCCTACTTTAAGAAACGCAACCTGTATGTTGAACAGGTTACGGATAGAGTGATCACCAATTTCTATCGCTATAAACGCAAGCAGGGTGTTTCTGAAAATACGCTTCTGCATTATCAGACAATCATGAATCAGACCCTCCGCAAAGCGGTAAAGGAAAAACTGATTCCATTAAATCCTTATATGACTTTAGATAAGGATGTTAAACCAAAGCATGTGCGCTATACGCCGGAGACCTACAATGAAGAAGATTTGCAACTCCTGTTTACCGCAATGCAAGGTGATCCTTTGGCATTAATGATTTTGATGGATGTTACATATGGTCTGCGCCGCAGTGAGATCCTCGGTTTGAAATGGTCAGCTATTGACTTTGAAAACAAAAGCATCCATATCGGCTATAAGGTAACCGTGGCTGTTATCGATGGTAAGGTCAAACCGGTTATGAGCAATGTAATGAAAACTAAAAGCAGTAATCGCACATTGCCGCTGGTCCCTATGATTGAGCGAGAACTATTGTTACGCCGCGATGAACAGCACTGGAATCAAAAAATGTATGGTAAAGCCTATAACCCTGACTATACTGATTTCGTTTTTGTGAATGACCAGGGCGATTTATTCAAACCGGACTATGTATCAAAGCATTTCCGCTTGTTGCTCCGTAAAAACAATCTCAAGAAAATTCGCTGGCATGATCTGCGGCATACCTGTGCTACCAATCTATGTCGTCAGAAAATCTCCCTGAAAGACATTCAGCTTTGGCTCGGACACTCCACTTATCAGACCACCGCTGATATTTATACCCATCTTGACTACCGCGATAAGCTGAACACTGCCGAAGCCGCTGCCAATGTCGTAATGAATATCATGCACTCTGGTGCATAATCGAATATGCGACTGTTCCCTGCGAATATTCGCTTGCTATATATTCAGTTGACGATTTGTTGGCAAAGTTGTTGGCAACGGTCTCAAGTCTGCCAACACGCATGGGACAAGAGAAAAATATGGATTGCAAAAACGTGCTGTAAACACAAAAAATCCCCGCAACCCTCGATGAGAGTACGGGAATTCTTTGGTGCCGCCAGCCGGAATCGAACCGGCACGGTTTTAAGGCCGGGGGATTTTAAGTCCCCTGCGTCTACCAGTTCCGCCATGGCGGCGTGTAAATATTATACCAGAATGGATTCGGTCTGTCAAACCATGCGCGCCGCCGGTTTGAGGTTTTTTCAATCCCGCCTCTGCTGCTTTCCTATTGCGGTTTTTCAGAAAAAGCGATACAATAAATATAATGGTTCTCCTGTGCAGAAATGAGCATACGATACGCTTTTTATGCCGTTCCGGCTATGCATTTGACGTACCAATTCGATGTCAGAGAAAAAATTTTTGAAACATGCGGAACAAACCATACGGAACAAACGTCTAAGCTAATATATGGCAATTCCCCCACCGCAGCAGCAGCCGTGCTGTCGATGGCATTTGTTATTGTCATATACAGGATAGAGAGTATAAGCATTAACAGTGAAAAGGAGGAAAAATATGAAACGGTTTCAGAAGGCGTTACTCGGTGTTGTGGTAAGCGGTGCATTGCTGTTCTCGGCACAGGCGGCGGAACTGTCCAGTTCGGCACAGGATACGCTGCAATCGGCTATGACTAAGGTACAGCAGGAGATCAAGGATTACGGTCAGTTGAAAACACTCGGCTTTACCGGTGAAAACTGTGAGATTATCCTCTCGAACCTCAACGCGAAACAGTATTTGGTTAACCTAACAGCTGACAGCACACACAAGTATGGTATTCTGGACAAAACGACCGGAAAGCTGGTCGTTCCGGTGGAGTACGATTATTATATTCCGCTTGGCGGCACGGAAACACTGGTTAGCCAGTACGATGCGGATCATCACCCCAGCTACTGGTTCGCCGATGAAACCGGCAAGCTGACGCCGATGAAGCTGCCGTCCGGTTATGAGCTTGCAACGTATGAGCCGAACAGCAATGTGTTCATACTCTACAAAAATGTGAAAAAGCCAGTATATGATTCGCATTCTGCCGATGGTCCGACTACACTGATTGAAGATGTCACCTTCTTTGCTCTGGCCGACAAAGACATGAACATCATTCTCGACGACATCGACATGGTACCGGACTGGTACGCTGATTTCTTCATCGCCAAGACTGGCAGCACTAAGTGGGAACGTGTTGGCAAGGCAGGCGCGGACGGAAACGGCACCTGCGGTCTGTTCGACCCGAAAACCGAAAAATTTGTCGGCAAGCATGACTTCAACCAGATTTTCTGGTACGATCAGCACTTTATCGGCACACGCAGCAGAGGCACAAAATCTTATCTGCTGGATGGCAAGGGCGGCGAAACCCTGCTGCCCGCAAACGTCAAGGAGTACAGCAGCTGGGCCAAGACCGAAGTAGCTGCCGCAGAAGAGCACGGTCTCACCGAGTCGTTCTCCTATCCCAAGCTGGACATTACCCGCGAAAATTTTACCAAGCTGGCGATGAACCTGTACAACAAGATTTATCCCAACAAGGAGATTCCGGCTCTGGAAACCAAGTTCACCGACTGCAGGGACGACCCGAACGTGAACAATGCCGCCGTACTCGGCATTGTCACCGGCTACGAGGACGGCACCTTCCGTCCGTACAAGACCATCTCCCGCCAGGAGGCGGCCACCATGCTCGACCGCCTGTACGCAGCACTCGGCGGCCAGACCGAGTTGATTGCCGACCCTGCCTACGCCGATGATGCACAGCTTGGGGACTGGGCACGCGGCAGCGTTTACGCCATGCGCCAGACCGGCATCATGCAGGGCAAGGAAAATAATCGGTTCTGCCCGACCGACGGCTACACCGCAGAGCAGTCCATTGTAACCATCGAGCGCATGTATCAAATCATCAAATAACCAGCCATACCAAAAAGGACTTCGTTTTTACGAAGTCCTTTTTGCTTACTCATAACGTCCCATGGAAATCTCGGTGACGACACCGTTTTCGATGGTGACATGCAGCAAGTCAATCATCATTTCGTCCCATGCGTCAAGTGAGCCGTACAGATCGAGGAACCGTGCTTCGCTGTCTCCGACACGCAGTCCGCGCACGGTTTTGTGCCGCCAGAACAGCCACCGGCGGGTCAGTGGAATTTCATCCGGTGCCTCGGTGATGATAACGCGATTACGGCTCTTATCCCACCGTATCTGCGGAATATGACTATCCCATAGGTACGAAAACGGCGTGTACAATACGCCATTTCGTTCCACGCCGGAGACAGCGGTCTCAGCACCGTGCAGTGTGTAGGTTTTGCCGTCTGTCGTACCGCCGAGACGCTCTACGACCTCGTAAAGTGGGATATATGGCTCGTTTTCATACAGAACAACCGGATTCTCCAGCGTGATCGGCTCTCCGTTCTGCAGGGCTTCCCTGCTGCCGATTTCTATGCTGAGCGACGTGTTCGTCCGCTCCAGATAGCCGATTCGCCAGACAGCCAGTCCAATCGCAAGCACAAGCGCCAGCAGCGGCAGCCAGTATTTTTTCACAATACGCATGATTTTCCTCCCTGATTACGTCTCTGCGTCATGCGCAGCATAATGACGAGCGCCTACTCGATGGTGCAGCCATCCTTCGGGCAGAATTTGCTGCCACTCCTGCCCTGCAGGATGCCGCCCTGCTGCATCACGTAAACCGAATTCTTCGCCCAAAGGCCGATACTGCCGTTGTCGGCGTAGATTTTCGCAGAATTTCCGCTCGAAACCGTGCCGTACAGCACGTTGTACAGTCGATGCAGAATCACTGCTGCCTCCTAATGCAAAAGCTCGCGCGTCAGCTGAAACGTGCCATTCTCGCAGCCGGTGACGATGCCGAGCGATGCGGTACCTGCATCAGCATACAGCCGCACAGCACGAGCACGGACAGCATAACCATTCGTTTTTTCATGCTCCCTATCCCCTTGCCAAATGAATTTATATACTATATATAGTATATAACCCTTCTGCCCCTGTCAACTGTGACATGAAAATAAGTTTTTTGAGAGAACTTTGTCACACTTCCCCCGTCTACCGGTTATAGTAAGTGAAGAATTTCACAGGCAGGAGGTATTTTTTATGAAAAGCGGCGTTATTTGTGTGCAGCCGCGCTGATCGCGAGCAGCATGGCGGCGGGAGTCGGTGCTGCAAGCGATAAACCAAACGCCGATGATACCCAGCTTGGCGATTGGGCACGCAGCAGCGTGTATGCGATGCGCGAGATCGGCATTATGCAGGGCAAGGAGAATAACCGGTTCCGTCCTAAGGATGGGTATACGCAGGAGCAAGCTGTTGTAACGGTGGAATGGGCGGTTTCAGGCTGTGAAGCAATATTAAAATTTTTTCTGTTGATTTTTTGGTACATATTCCGCCGCAGATATCCAGTTTGTGGATGTTTGCGGCGGTTTTGTTTTTGCGAAATTGTTGCATGCACCGTCTATTTTCCGGCATTTTCAGGTGTTTAAAGTCTTTTTGCGATTTTTCCGCGAATCTCAAAAAGGTTCTTGCACTGGTACTGGCGTTTGCTTGCGCATTCACCATGTTTGCTGGTGCAGCGTTCACGGATTCGGCTGACATTAAGGTTGACACCGAAGTTGTGGACACTCTGGTATCGCTGGGCGTAGTTAACGGCTACGACGATGGCTCTTTCAAGCCGAACGGTACCGTAACCCGTGCGGAGATGGCGAAGATGATCTACGTTCTGCGCACCGGTAATTCTGACGCTTCTGCGTACAACGACGACAAGACCTCTTTCACCGACATTGGTTCCCACTGGGCACGCGGCTACATCAAGTACTGCCAGTCCCTGGGCATCATTGCTGGTAAGAGCAACACCAAGTTCGTTCCGAACGAAAAGGTAAGCGCTCAGGAAGCAGCTAAGATGCTGCTCGTAACCCTGGGTTACAACGCTCAGAAGGCTGGTCTGGTAGGCACCGGTTGGGCATCCAAGACCAACGCACTGGCTGACGAGAACGGCCTGCTGGAGGACGTTAACACTTCCTTCACTTCCGCTTGCCCGCGTCAGTACGCTGCACAGCTGATCTACAACACCATTTTTGCTCACACTGTTACCCTGCGTGACGGCGAGTACACCAACATGAACCTGCTTGGCACTGACAAGCTGGAGACCGTTGGCGAGAAGTACATGAGCATGAAGAAGTGGGTTGGTACCTTCGAAGGCAACGAGGACGTTTGCGGTCTGGACACCGGTCTGATCCGTGTATACGGCACTCCGGACGGCAAGGACGTTGCAAAGGCTAACGCTGACTTCAAGTTCAGCAAGCTGGACCTCTCCTACATCGGCGAGGAAGTTTCCGTACTGTACAAGGATGCTACTGGCGGCACCGCTAACAAGCCGGACAAGAAGGACACCATCTACGGCGTTTATGTAACCGGCGAGACCAAGGTTTACAACATCACCAAGGATGACCTGCAGTCCCAGAAGGACGCTGGTACCGTTCGTTTCGGCGATAAGAACTACGATGTAGCAAAGATTGCTAAGGACGACGAGTACATCAACTACAACTACGGCGCTAAGAAGGATACTGCTGCTGCAGCTATGACCGCTGATCAGGTTGCTGATGACATGATCTCCAAGCTGAAGGCTACTTCCGCTGACACTGTTAAGTTCATCTGCAACGATGACGGTGATATCGTAAAGGCTTACGTTGTTGAGTCCAAGCTGGCTCGCGTTACTGCTGTAAACAGCGAGAAGGTTTCCATCAACAACGGCGTTGGTACCATCAAGTTTGAGGATAACGACATTTACGACGGCGTTAAGAAGGACGATATCGTTGTTGTTACCACTCTGTACAACACCAAGGCTACCAACTCTGCTGCTAAGAGCACTGTTGTTAAGGCAGCTACCGTTGAGGGCAAGCTGACCAGCTTCAAGGGCACCTCCAAGGTAAGCATTGACGGCACTTCTTACGACATTGCTATGCTGGAAGGCACTGACGTTGATTCTGATTTCGAGAATACTTTCAAGGATCAGATTGGCGAGACCTACACCCTGTACACCATCGGCGGTATTGTTTACGCTGCTAAGCAGACCTCTGAGGGCACCAAGAACTATGCAATCGTAGAGGACACCAATGGCTCTCAGACTATTGACTCTGGCTTCGATCCGCTGGAAGTTAAGATTCTGAAGGCTGACGGTTCCGAAGGCAAGTTCGTTGTTCATAAGGACTCCACTTCTCAGGGTACTACCAAGCTGAAGACTTCCGATGTTAAGACCGGCGTTCTGATCAAGTATTCGAATGTTTCCGATAACAAGATCAAGATCACCGAGGTTCAGGGTTCTACGGCTCTGAATGAGGACACCACCGTATATGTTAAGGACACTAAGTCCTTCAACAACAAGGTTGCTGCTTCTGATGCTGTTGTATTCGTAAATAAGACCAATACTTATGGTAAGCCGGGTGACTTCTACGCATACACCATCCGCAACCTGAACGATATCCAGGCTAAGTCTGGTGCAGCTGTTGCTTCCATTCTGGACGACAACAAGGTTGTTGCAGCTTATGTTGAGCTGACCACCAAGCCGTCCGGTTCTACCGCAGACACTGTTTACGGTATCGTATCTAAGGAAAACGGCACTGTTAAGGATGGCGACACCACCTACACCTCCTACACTGTTGATGTTGATACTAACACCCAGAAGACCGTTCTGATCGAGGGTGACAGCGACACCACTCTGAAGGAAGGCTATCTGGTAAGCTTCGATGAGGCTTCTGATAAGGTATACTCTGCATCTGATATCACTATCTACCTGAAGAACGAGAATACTGACTACCACAAGCCGAGCACCATGGCTGCTATCGACGAGTACGATGAAAAGGGTCAGATCGTATCTTACTGGGATAAGACCAATGATATCGGCGACAAGACTAAGCTGATCACCAAGGCGGTTGACGATGATGTTAAGATCATCTACGTAAGTGCTGAGGATGATAAGGCTGCTGATAACAACGGCGCAATCGAGTATGATGGCGTTAAGGGCACCAAGAATGCTTACATCGTATTCGAGGATAACAACAGCACCAAGAATGTTGTTGCAATCTTCGTTGACGTTGACGGCAACATCACCAAGTAATTTCTGAATCCCGCGATTCGATTTTACGTAAAGGAACCCCCGAGGAAACTTCCTCGGGGGTTTTCTTATCCCCTCACCCACCAGCGGTCTGCCGCCGCTCTGCGCTGCGCCGCAGGCCGCCCTTATTCCCTATCACACCCCAACCGCAAGCCGCTGTGCGCCGTTTTGACGCCCTTGCGCCCTATCCCCCATCCGCCTGTAAAAGCGCGCAAAAAAGCCGCCCGGAAAACCGGGCGGCTTGCATTTTGGAGAAATTACTTGAGCTGTACGCGCTCACGAATCGAATCGGTTACGGAAAGCTGTACGCTCTGTGCGGAGTAGCCGGTGCACGCCACCTGCGCCACATAGCTGCCGCGCTTGAGGCTGAACGACGCCGTGCCGTCCGTGCCGGTGGTGATGCTCTTGCCGCCGACCGTGACAACCGCACCGGACAGCGGTGCGCCGTACGCGTTGGTGACAACCAGCTGTACATTCTCGAGAATCTCGCCGGTCAGCTTGACCGTGCGGCCTGCAGAGATTTTGACCGTCTGCGTAACCGCCGCGGTAAAGCGCGCATGCGTTGCCGTTACAACGTACGAGCCGCGCTTGACATAAACGGTTGCCGTGCCGCCTGAGCCGGTGGTCAGCGTCTGCGCTGCCGTGCCGCTCTCCGCGTCCGAAGGCGTGAAGGTGACGGACGCGCCCGAAATCGGCAGACCGAGATCATCGACCACGGAAGCCGTCAGCGCGTAAGTGGTAACGTAGTTGACACGCAGCGTCGGACTTTGACCCTTGCTCATCACAAAAACGAAATCCGCATAGGATGCGCCGCTCTTGCCGAATTCCGCAACCGCAGACTTGTTGATCGTGACCTTGCTGCCCTCGATCTTGTACTGCCAGTTCTCCTCGAGCGTCTTGCCGTTCGAGCGGATATTCTTGAGCTTTGCACCGTCTACCATGTTAAGCGTTACCACCAGATCGGCGTAGCCGCCGGACGAGGTGTTCGCGTCAAAATCGACCGTGGACGGCTGTACTTCGTTCACCGGCGCGGTATCTACTACGCTCAGCGAGCAGGTAAAGGACGAACCCTGATTGGGCACGAATGTAACCGTATAAGTGCCCTTGCTCTTCTTGGCAAGCGTCTCCTTGAGCAGACGAATCGTGCCATTCGTTGCATTATAGGTGTAATCCGTGCCACGCTCGAGCACCGTACTGCCGATTTTGACGGAATCCAGACGCGTGCCCGCCGGAAGAACGACGTTTACCGTCTGATCGGCATGGTTTGCGGACTGCTCGTACTTATCAAAGGTAATCTGGCTCGGGCTGACTGCGCTCTGCGCCGAGTTGCTGACCGCCAGACCGATGGCTGCCTTGGAGCCGTCCTCAAAGGTCAGTTCTGCGGTGTAGGTGCCCGCCTTGAGCGTGGACAGATAGGTTTTGTACACGCGGATGCCGTTCTTGTCGCTCAGCAGGTTGTAATCCGTGCCCTGCTTGAGATTGGTGCCGTTGACCGAAACACGGGTCAGATCGTTCTTGTCCGCGTTGAAGGTGAACTCGTAGGAGAACGCGATCGCGTCCTTGTTGTTCACGTCAATAGACAGCGTGGACGGAGAAACCGAAACGCTGGTGGACGCCGCAACGTCCTTGCCGGCAATCTTCGCGGTAACGCCGCTCGCCAGTTCAACGCTGGTCGGCTGCATGGTCAGCTCACATCCGTTGGCGTTGAGCACCGCCTTCTGGACCGAGCCGCCGCCGGTGACGGTGGTTCTGCCGTTTGCGGTAAGCGTGCTGATGGAGGTGCTGCCGGTCGTCAGGATGCTGCCGGTCTGCTCATTGGCAACGTCCCAGACAGCTGCATCCAGCGTCAGGCTGACGCTGCTGCCGTTCATTTTAAGATCGGAGAAGCCGCCTGCAGTCGCTGCCAGATTGCTCTCGGTCAGCGTCGCAGAGGTTTTTACCTCGGTGGTGCCGATGTTGGTGTTGCCGGTCGCAATGACCTGCGGGGTCAGTCCGGTCGGATTGGAGACGACCATCTCGAGTGCGGAAACACCGTCCAGCGTTACATTGCCGCCACTGACGATGATATCGCCCGCAACGGTGACATCCTCAAGCGTTACATTGCCCGCCAGAACGCCCTCGGTGATGTACAGATTGCCCTTGATATCCGCATCGGCCAGCGTGCACGGTACGGAAATCGTAACGTTTTTGGTATCGCTCTTGAGCGTAGCCTGCGAGTACACGTTGCCGTTCTTATTCAGCGGGGTGCCCATATAGCCGTACAGCATTTTGGCGATTTCGCCTCGGCTGAGCGTGCCCTGCGGCTTAAAGGTACCGTTCGTGTAGCCGTTGATATAACCCTGCTTGACCGCTTCCGCAACGTAGGATTTGCTGTAATCGCTCAGCTTGGCCCGATCAGAGAACATATCCAGCGCAGACAGGTTAGCCGTCGGCGTGTACTTGTGCAGTCGGCCGAGGATGGTTGCCGCCTGCTCTCGGGTCAGCGTGCCCTCCGGCGCCATACGGTTGTTGCCGACACCGTTGATATAGCCCTGCTTGACCGCAATCTGCACGGTTTCGTAGAAAATATCGCTCGAATTGACATCCGAGAAGCTGATATCCGCCTTTTCGGTAAAGCCGAACGCGCGGTTGATATAGCGCATGAACTCCCAGCGCGTTACCTTGTCATCCGGACCGTAGTTGCCCGTGCTGGCAGACGGATTGATAATGCCGTTTTCATGCAGCTCAGTAATGTAGGACTTTGCCCAGTGGCCATCAATATCCGAAGCCGCAAAGGCAGCCGGCACGGTACTGACCAGCAGCGCCGCTGTCAGTACGGCGGAAAGGACTTTTTTCAAAGCTATCACCTCTTATTATAATTTACCTTTATTCTACCATTCTTTTGTTTATTTGTGTACTGTTATTTTTATCTTGAGACAGGGCTTTTGACTAAATAGACGGCCTGCTGCCGGTTTTGGTTCCGCATTTTCGCAGAATTTTCCGGTATCCTCACAGAACATACAATTTCTGCTCTGTCATTTTGTATATCATCACTCTGCTTCATGGAATCTTTTCACAAATTCGCGCAAAACCCCTTGCATTGACAGCCGGATATTGTATAATTTAGATAGTGGCAATCCGTCGGCTGAAAGCGGCGATGCGCCAACTAACACGATGAGGTGATACCAATGGATTATATGTCGGAATACAAGCGTTGGCTGGACTGCTCTGCCCTCTCTGCGGACGAGCATGCCGAGCTGGCTGCTGTTGCAGATAATCAGGAAGAGATCGAAAGCCGTTTCTTTGCGCCGCTGTCGTTCGGCACGGCCGGTCTGCGCGGTGTACTGGGCGTCGGCCTCAACCGCATGAACCGCTTTACCGTCGGTCAGGCTGCACAGGGTCTGGCAAACCTGATCGTATCGAACGGTCAGGCCGCAATGGACCGCGGTGTTGCCATTGCATACGACTCCCGCCATTTCTCGGCCGAGTTCGCCAAGCAGTCTGCGTGCATCATGGCCGCAAACGGCATCCAGTCGCTGCTGTTCGATGAGCTGCGTCCGACCCCGGAGCTGTCCTTCGCTGTCCGTCACTACGGCTGCATCGCAGGCATCAACATCACGGCTTCCCACAACCCGAAGGAGTACAACGGCTACAAGGTTTACTGGGAGGATGGCGCACAGCTTCCTCCGGCCGAGGCAGACGTGGTTGCCAGCGAAATGGCAAAGACCGATATCTTCACCGATGTAAAAAATGCAGACTACGATGAGTCCGTCAAAAACGGTCTGATCCGTATTCTGTCTAAGGAGACCGACGAGGCTTACCTCGGCGAGGTTATTAAGGTTGCGGTAAATCCGGACTGCGTAAAGCAGGTTGCCGATGAGTTCAAGCTGGTGTACACGCCGTTCCACGGTGCCGGCTACCGTCTGGTTCCCGAGATCCTGCGCCGCCTGGGCTACAAGCACATTATCTGTGAGCCGGAGCAGATGAAGATCGACGGCGACTTCCCGACCGTTAAGAACCCGAATCCGGAGTACAAGGAAGGCTTTACGCTCGCCATCGAGCTGGCAAAGCAGAACGATGTTGATCTGATCATCGGCACTGACCCGGACTCCGACCGCACCGGCATCGTCCTCAAGGACAAGTCCGGCGAGTATGTCACCCTGTCCGGCAACCAGGTCGGTGTGCTGCTCACCGATTACATCATCACCGCAAAGAAGCTGACGAACACCATGCCTGCCCATCCGGCGGTGCTCAAATCCATCGTTACCACCGAGATGGCACGCGCGGCGGCTGAAAAGAACGGCGTTGCGTGCTTTGATACCTTCACCGGCTTCAAGTTCCTTGCCGAGAAGATCAAGCAGTTCGAGCAGGACGGCTCGCACGAGTACATTTTCGCGTTTGAGGAATCCTACGGCTACCTGTGCGGCGATTATGCCCGCGACAAGGATGCCGTTACCGCTTCCATGCTGATCGCCGAGATGGCGGCTTACTACCGTACCCAGGGCAAGACCCTGTACGACGCAATGGAAGAGATGTACGAAAAGTACGGCTACTACTGCGAACAGACCATTTCGATCGTTATGCCGGGTGTTTCCGGCCTGCAGCGCATGAAGGAGCTCATGCAGGAGCTCCGCGACAAGCCGCTGACCCAGATCGGCACCCACAAGGTCGATTACACCCGCGATTACATGCCGGGCACCCGCACCTGCATGGCAGACGGCAAGTCCGAGCCGATGGAGCTTAAGGGTCAGAACGTGATGTACTACGAGCTCGAGGGCGGCACAACCTTTATCATCCGTCCGTCCGGCACCGAGCCGAAGGTCAAGGTTTACATCATGGCCAAGGGTGAGAACAAGGCCGAGGCCGCAGAAAAGGTCGAGGCTCTGACCGTTGCAGCGAAGGAAATCGTAAAGTAAGCCATCTGCAGTAAAAATCCAGCAACGCTGAATGCAGCCGAATTCCGGTTCGGCTGCATTTTTCCGGAATCACCTTGATTACCGAAATTATTATACCTTAATTATTTTAGGGGAACAAAAATATGATCAAACGCATTATTTCCTGTATTGTAAGCACGGTCATCGTGCTCGGCGCCACCATCGCGTATGACCGCACGCCTGCATGCCGCATTGCCGTGATGGAGCAGGTGCCAACACAGCTGGCTTCCGTTCTGCCGCGTGCTGCTTCCTATGAACTGGAGTTGCGCACGGAGGAAGGCAACCGCAGCTACACGGTCAACTGCCATGACAAGGACGGCAACACCTTCCGCTCCTACACCATGCAGACCGTGGAAGGCGAGGAAGAACCGCTCAATTTCACCTATACGGACTACACCTACGACGGAAACGGCAACTGCACGGATGCTATCACCACCGACAAGACCAACAACTCTACTTCGGAATACCGCCGCAGCTATGACGACAAAAATCGCGTTCTTCGCACGGAAAACTACGAGGACGGCGAACTTTCGGTCTCCTCCGAGACGGTTTACACCGAGGTTGACAACGGTCAGTCCTCTGCCGTCAACACGGTTTACGACGCAGACGGCAATGAGCTGATGGTCGTCCGCATGGGCATGAACACCAACGGTGATGTGCTGTCCTCCCGCACCTACGAGGGCGAGGACAACATCACCTCCTCCACCGACAACCGCTACGACAGTCAGGGACGGCTCATCCAGTCGGTCACCGTAGACGAGAGCGGCATCGTGTTAGAAGTGCTCACCGTGTACTCGGTGGACGGCAAAACGCAGACCACCCGCTCGACCATCGAAGGCGGCACCCTCTCAACCGATACCCGTACCTTTGATGATAACGGCAATCTGGTCTCCATGCACCAGACCGACAGTGACGGCTACGCAAGCGATACCACTTATACACAGTTTAAGTGACCTGTCGCGGAACTTTAATCCGCAGTGAAAACCACCCGTTCGGGTGGTTTTTCCTTTTTTTCGAGCATACTATTATCAGCTATACACCGACCATTTCTCCCTATCTGTCGGTTTTCCGCTAAACTCCTGCAAAATTCCTGTCTGGATATTGCTTTTTCTCGGTCAAACAGCTATAATCGCTATATGCGTATCAAGACTGTGTCAACAGAGCACAGCTATAGAGAAATAGATCGGAGGTGCGCTATGCGCATCATTATTGTAGGCTGCGGCAAAGTCGGCTCGGAGCTGGCAGGACAGCTCAGCGCGGCCGGACACGACCTGACACTGATTGACCTGTCCGAACGCCGGCTGAACGAGCTTTCCAATATGTACGACCTTGCTACAGTAAAGGGCAGCGGCACCAGCTATCACGTTCTGCGTGAAGCCGGCGTGCAGGATACCGACCTGCTCATCGCCGTTACCACCCATGACGAAATCAACCTGCTTTCCTGCCTGATCGCTCGTAAAGCATCCGGCTGCCACGCCATTGCGCGTGTGCGCGATCCGGAATATGTATCCGACCTCGGCTTTATCCGCGATGAGCTGGGTATTTCGATGGTCATCAACCCCGAGCTGTCCACCGCGCGTGTTGTTTCGCGTCTGATCCGATTCCCGTCGGCCATCAGCGTCAGCACGTTTGCCCGCGGACGTATCGAGCTGCTCGACCTCAAAATTCCGCACGAGTCCCGCCTGGACGGCATGGCGGTCTGCGAGGTCAATCCTCTGCTCCGCACGGACGTGCTGCTGTGCATGGTCCGCCGCGACGGTCAGACCTATATCCCGAAGGGCGACTTCATCCTGCACGAGAACGATAACATCACCGTCATCATTCCGCCGCACGAGCAGAACGAATTTTTCGAGAAGGTCGGTCTGCCGGTCAAGCGCATTTCCTCCGCGATGCTGGTCGGCGGCGGCAAGATCTCGTATTTTCTGGCGAAGATCCTGCTAGATTCCGGCATTGCAGTCAAGATTATCGAAAACAAACTGGAACGCTGCGAGGCGCTTTCCGAAATGCTCCCGAACGCGACCATCATCTACGGCGACGGCACCGACCGCGACCTGCTCGACGAGGAGGGGCTGGCAACCTGCGAGGCGTTTGCGGCGCTCACCGGCATGGACGAGGAGAACATTCTGCTCGCGCTGCACGCCGGACGGCACTCCCGCGCCAAGCTGTTCACCAAGGTCAACCGTGTGAACTTTGAGGAAGTCATCGCCAGCATGCCGATCGGCAAGGTGATTCGCCCCAAGCAGACCACCGCCGAGCTGATCAGCCAGTACACCCGCGCGATGCAGAACTCGATGGGCTCCAACGTGGAGACCCTGCATCAGCTGGGCGGTGCAGAAGCGCTTGAATTTCGTGTTGCGGCGCACCACCTCACCGGCGTTCCCCTGCAGGATATGCCGATTCGTCCGGATGTTCTGCTGTGCTGCATCAACCGCAAGGGCAAGCGTATCATTCCGCGCGGCCACGATGTGCTGCATGAAGGCGATACGGTTATCGTCGTTTCCACCTTCGAGGGCATGAACGACCTTCAGGATATCTTCCTGCCGACAACCAGAGGGAGCGGAAGATGAATTTCGCAATCGTCCGCTATCTGATCGGCTGGCTGATGGGCATTGAGTCCCTGTTCCTGCTGCTGCCCGCGTTTACCGCGGTCATTTACCGTGAACCCGAGCTGCCTGCCTATATCGCCACCGCACTGATTTGTATGGTCGGCGCAGGCATTCTGTGTGAATATAAGCCGAAAAACACCAAGTTCTACGCACGCGAAGGCTTTGTAGCAGTCGCGCTGTGCTGGCTGGTGCTGGCCGTGACCGGCGCCCTGCCGTTCGTGCTCAGCCGCGAGATTCCGTTCGCAGTAGATGCGATTTTCGAGGCCGCATCCGGCTTCACCACCACCGGTGCTACCATCCTCGGCGATGTGGAGGCGCTTTCGCATGCCTCCATGCTATGGCGCTGCCTGATGCACTGGGTCGGCGGCATGGGCATTCTGGTGTTCATGCTGATCGTCCTGCCGCTGGCAGGCGGTCAGACCATTTATCTGATGCGTGCGGAAAGTCCGGGACCCTCGGTCTCCAAAATATCGCCGCACATGCGCGATACCGCGCTTATCCTGTACGCGATTTACTTTGGACTGACCGTTCTGCAGATCATTCTGCTGCTGCTCGGCGGCATGCCGATGTTCGATGCCATCTGCGTTTCACTCGGCACGGCAGGCACCGGCGGCTTCGGCAACTGGAATGATTCCATCGCGCACTACGACAGCGCCTACCTGCAGAATGTCATCTCGGTCTTTATGATTCTTTTCGGTATCAATTTCAACGCGTATTTTCTGCTTTTGACCCGCAAATTCAAGCAGTTGTTCAAAATCGAGGAGATTCGCGTGTACCTCGGCGTGATTGCCGTATTCACCACGCTGATCGCCTTCAATGTGCGCGGCTGCTTCAGTTCGCTGCGCGAGAGCTTCCACCATTCCCTGTTTCAGGTTGCGTCTATCATCACGACCACCGGTTTTTCAACCGTGGACTTTAACCAGTGGCCCGCATTCAGCAAGCTGCTGATCGTGCTGCTGATGTTCATCGGCGCGTGTGCCGGTTCTACCGGCGGCGGCATGAAATGCTCGCGCATCCTGCTGCTGTTCAAGGGCGTAAAGAAGGAAATGATGTCGCTGATTCATCCGCGTCTGGTGCGCGTGCATAAAATGGACGGACAGCGCGTCCAACACGAGGTCATGCGCTCGGTCAACGCCTTTCTTGTGGCATATCTGATCGTCATTGCCATTTCCATCCTTATTGTCAGTCTGCACTGTGAGGATATGGTGACCAGCTTTACCTCGGTTGTTACCTGCATCAATAACGTCGGTCCGGGACTCAATCAGGTCGGTCCTGCAGCCAACTTCGGTGCACTGCACCCGCTGAGTAAAATCGTGCTGATTTTCGATATGCTCGCCGGTCGTCTGGAGCTGTTCCCCATGCTTCTGCTGTTTGCACCCGAAACGTGGAGAAGAAACCGATAAAAAAGTTGCCGCTGAACGTATATCGTTTAGCGGCTTTTGCGTGCATATCGACCGACCACAAATCGTTCCGGTGCTCCACCGACACACCTGAATCATCGCGGCAGAATATGTCGAGATGGGGTTTTCCGGTTGCTCAGGGGTATCTATCTCTTTGGGTAACATAATGGTTTTCGGCATATCGAGCATGCTGAGCAGTTCCTCGAAAAAATAAAAGGAATTGCGGTCTCCCTGCTCAAAAATCAGATACGGATAGGGTTTCAGTTCATCGAGCGTGATGCACTTCCGGTCTGTGTTTCCCGCAGGATAAAACCGTACCGGTCTGCGTCGTACTCCTTGACAACCTCGACGAATGCGTTCACTGCGAACGAATAGTGCTGACATGACACGCAGAACTTGGGCACGCGCTTTGGGCCCACGCCGAAGTGCTCCTGCATGATATCTGCCTGCTCAAGCAGCATGCGCGCAAACGAAAGCAGTGCCGCACTCATCCGTGCTCTGCCCGCACGGTTCCGCGCACGGGCGGAAAAGTACGGCTGCGCCTTTCTCCCCGGTTTTGTCAGGTGACAAAACCGGGGTGTTTTTTGCCGCATTTTATCCACAGCCTGTTGATAACTCCTGTGGATTGTGTGTCATTTTTTGCAGAATTTACGCGTAGTTCACTCTGTTTTTCCTATCGGTGTATTTCGTGTCGAAAATCGGACATTTCGTGTGCCCGACCGCACAGCAGGCTGCAAAGCTGCTATGATAAACGCAGGCAATTTTCAGTCTCTTTTCTGCAGGCGCGGCTCGTTCCACCGCACCGCAGAATGGGAAAAGGAGGAATATACCATGAAATTCAAACGCGGCATAAGCCTTGCTCTGGCACTGGCTCTTATCGCCGGCATAGGCGGCCCGCTTGATATCCGCGCAGCGGCGGCGGATACCGGCAGCTCGGACGCGCTTGCGGCGCTCGGCATTGATTCGAGCAAAGCGCCCGACGGCTTTAATGCCAATGACCCCAGCAACCCATACGGGCGCAATACCATCAAGGTTACGCCGGTGTACGAGCTGTATACCGTTGGTCTGACGAATGATGTTCTGCCGTCGGATAAAATCGACCTGGACAAGCGTGAAATCGCAGAGCAATGCGATACAAGCGTTTCCAAGTCCAACCAGAAGGACAATATCCTTCAAAGCACACTGTACGGCAATGATGATAACACATCTACCAAGGCTCAGCAGTTTTTGACGGCTAAAACCAATTCCAAGGAAATCTCCAAGGGTAAAACCACCTCTACCGGCACATACGCACAGTTCCCGACAGGCAGCAAGGGCAATGACGGCTATGCCACCAAGGGCTATCTGACCGGCATGACCAATGCCACCACCGATTTGAAAGATGGTACCGATTACGCCATGGCAGACGTAGCCGCAGGCCATTTCACCTCGAGCAGTGACGCTAAGTCCTCGCAGACGGTCATGGTTTACGCCGGTGACCTGAGCGCGAAAGGCGGTCTGTACCTGCGATTCGGCAATGCGACAACCGGCGAGTACGGCAAGCCGATCACGCTGCTGGACACCAGCAAGGAAATCGGCAACCCGAATCTGACCGACACCAGCGACGAAGGCAGCACGACCGCCAAAAAGGTCGAAAACTTCGCGGAAAATCCGTATCAGCTGAAAAACTACCTGCAGGTAGCTACCGGCGACTGGGACAACGACAGTAAGGACGAGGTTGCGGTCTATGTGCCAGAGGTCGGCAATTCCCGCATTGAGATTTACGACCTGCAGACTGACGATTACTCCAATCCCTCTAACTGGAGACAGGCGTGGACGTACTTCTTCCGTGAAGGCAGTGTCGTTTCCAACATGATCTCTCTCGTCAGCGGTGACGTCAACCAGGACGGCGTAGACGATCTCGCCTGCACCTGGGGTTACTACTACGGTCCGCAGCAGAATGAAGGCTCGCGTGCCGTTGTTATGTTCGGCTCCACGAGCGCGCACATGCTGCAGAGCTCTCAGGAATTCCCGCTGACCTATGAGGGCAGCAATCTGGTCCGCGCATCCTTCGCCTTCGGCGATATGACCGGCGGCGGCAAAACGCTGATTCTGGCGGCCCAGTCGGATGCCGACCTCAAGGCAAATAAGCAGAACACGCGCTATGTAGGCTTGTACGCATGGAACGGCGTCACCTTCAAGCCGTCTGTTTCGCAGAATTTCGATCTGTTCTCCAAGAACGATAAAGGCGAGTACATCTACGGTGCAATGGCAAAGCACAACGATACCTTCCATTCTCTGCCGCTGTGTCCGGCCAATACGGCTATCATCTCCCGTCCGACCGCAGGCGAAACACACGATGGCGGCAAAACCAGTGATCTGCTGTACTTTGACAGCCTTGTCATCTCCTGCGATGAGAACGGTCTGAACATCAAGCAGGCGCTCGACAACACGCCTGCTATGCCGGATGAGGACTACGTTGAGTACGATGCATCCGCAGGCTCTGTGACCACCGCGGTGGATAAAGACAACAACACCGCAGGTTCGGGTACGCTGTTCACCCTGACGCAGACCATGTCCAAGGATGAGAACAAGCAGTCTGATAAGTACACGGTAGACGGTAAGGTTCCGCATTACGAGCTCCGCTACTACTACAAAAACTGGCTGCACAAGCTGTTCAAGATTCGCTCCTCCTACTGGGCGTTCACCGGTACATACGATACTGTAAACAAGGAAACAAACTCCACATACAACAAGCGTACTCCCGGTACAACCAGACTTTCGACCGTCAACCTGTTTGACGGCTCTCAGCCGGTAAAAACCGATGTCAACAGCTCGTACACGCTCTGTCTCGCCAACACGGACGACGATACCAGCTACATGACCTACACCGGCAAGCACTATTACACCTACTCCGACCCGCAGGTTCTGGCGGTACTGGCTTCGCCTCCGTACTTCTCCGATCTGCTCGACCGCGATGACCTGTCCGGCAACTATGCCGAGTCCTCCACCACCTACTCGAGCATGAAGGGCACCGAGAACGGCACCAGCTCCTCCTCTACCATCTCGGTCGGCGCGTATGTCTCCTTTGAGCAGGAATTCTCGGTATTCGGCGTTAAGATCGGCAGCGTTGAGGCGGAAGCCGCCTTTACCTCCGGTTTCACCTACGAGACCGAGCACACCTCCTCGCTCGAGCAGTCCATCACCTACGAGACAACCTCCGGCGAGGACAGAGTGGCGTTCTATTCCATCCCGATGGAGATTTACGAGTACACCTCCTACATCCCGGATGGAACAGGCAAATACACGAAAGTAACCTCCACCGTTTCCATCCCGCACGAAGCCTCGATCGGTCTGATCGACCTGTCCGACTACGAAAACATTGCCGAGGATTACAGCGTGCTGCCGTCCATTTCGGGCAGTGTGCTGACGCATACGATCGGTGATCCGTCCAGCTATCCGAGCACGCATAAGGCATACGCAAACGCTAAGGCTTATAACGGTGATCCGGCTAAGGTTGACTTCACCGCGGCAGGCGGCGGCTCCGGCATCACGCAGGAGATCAGCTTCTCCACCTCGGACAGCCAAAACTACACCAACACCACCTCGATCGAAACGAAAGCCGGTGCAGGCGCAGGCGGCGTAACCGCAGGCGTTGTGGCAGGTTCGGAACACTCTGCCGGCAAGGTATCGGTCAACACCGCAGGCGGCTCGTTCTCCGGTTCGCTGCAGAACATGCCGATCGAAGCAAAACCATACGGCTACGGCATGAACTGGAAAATTTTCTGCTACAACTACCGCAGCGGCAATCAGGCGTTCCCGGTTGTTACCTACGCGGTAACCGAGCCGCAGGCTCCGTCTCCGCTGCCGGAGGATTTTGAGCAGGATGTTGCGAAAACCACCGATGATTCCGTTACCCTGACGTGGACCTACGACAAGATCGTTTCCGGCTTCCAGCTGTACCGCTACTACAACTTCCCGGATGGCTCCGGACGCAAGGAACTCGCATTTGTGCCGTTCACCGATGGTGAGCGTCACGATGACGGCACCTACACCTTCAGCTACACGGATAAGAATCTGTCTCCCTATACCAAGTATGAATATCAGATTCAGACCCGCAACAACAACAAGGCTGAGCAGCAGCGCAACAGCATTTACAGCGAACCGCTGACCTGCCGCACCAAGACCACAGCAGGCTATCCCGATATTTCGGTAAACATTGGTGGCAGGGAAAATCAAACGGAGCTGCCGATCTATCCGGATTCTCTGGCAACCGCAACGGTTAAATATAACGGAGACAATAAAAATCCGGACGGCGGCAAGTACAACAGCGTAAGCTATCAGTGGCAGAAGCTGAACGGCGATTCCTGGACCAATATTGCCGGCAGCGTTTCCGATACGCTGAGCATCGAAAACGCCGGTTCTGCCGACAAGGGAACTTACCGCTGCCGACTGAATGTGCTCTACTTCGACAACACCTCCAAGACCGAGTACAGCATTTCCGCTTACTCGCCGGAGATTACCACGACTTACAGCAAGCGCACACCCAAGTGTGAGCTGACGGTTACAGCAGAGAATGTACAAAAAGACAACACTGCTCAGTTTGACCGCACGCTGCATATCAATGCTACGATGCGTTCCGCGTCTGCTACCTCCACCATCCCGACCGGCACGCTCAGCTTCCTGATTCGCGGCACGGACTTCTCCACCACGGTTGCCGCAGAGATTGGCGCCAACGGCGTGGCCACCAAGGACGTTATCGTGCCCGCAGACGGCGCTTACACGGTTACCCCGTATTATCCGGGCAGCTATGTATTCAAGGATATGAGCAACGCGGAAGGCAAGATGGTTCTCGTTGGCGAGAACGCGACCGGCTATCAACTGACGCTCACCAACGGCAAGGATAACAACAGCGTCACCCGCTTCACCTACGGCGATACGGTAGCGCCGTCGCTCTCCCGCATGAGCAAGAATACACAGGGTCTGCAGAAGGTCAATAACGCAACCTTCAAGTATGCGGTTTCCGGTTCCAAGGATTTGCAGCCACTGACAGAGAACAAGAAGCTGGATGTTGGCACTTACACGCTGTATGCTTATGTAAACGGCGAAACCAATCCGGTTGCGGAAACCGAGTTTACCGTTGTTCAGCGTGCCGTTACGCTGCGCGTTGTCACCCCGAAGGACGGTGTTGCACAGGATCAGGTTAATCCTGCCGACCCGAATCAGCTTTCTCTCACGGCAGACACGAAAAACATGACTGCTGATGAGATTGATGCTCTGCACCTTGGCTATACCGCAATCAACACCGCAGGCAACGAGGTAACGCTCGCGCCGAACATTGCACCCAGCAACTACACGGTTTCTCCGTGCAAGACTACCGCTACCAACGAAACGCTGTACAATAACTACGAATTTACCTTTATCCCCGGCGTTTACACGGTAAACGGCCTGACTTACATCCTTACCCTCAAGGCTGAGGACTTCGGCGAAGGCGCAAACAGGCACTCTGTCGGTTCTGCGTCGATCATTACCGCAGGTCTGAATGCCGGCAAGGCGGATGACGGCAGTGCAATCTCCAGCTTTACCGCAAACACCGATGTTACCTTGACGGCTGTGCCGGATGCAGGTTATGCAGTCGATTACTGGACCTATGACGGCAAGGAAATCGAGGGCAGCAAGGAGGAGAGCTCGGTTACCATCAAGACCCTTGCAAAACCGGCATCTGTTTTGGTTTACTTCAAGACCACCAATACCAAACTGAATGCTTCCGTTCAGAATAAGCAGGGCGGTACACTCAAATGCACGGATGAAAATGGCTCCGAAAGCCTCAAGAATTTCCCGGCTTACATTGCCAGCGGTGCAAAGTTCAACTTCACCGCAACGCCGGATACCGGTTGGCACTTCAAGCAGTGGATTCTCTCGAAACGCGGTGCAAACAGCTATCCGTCCGGCGAATCGGATCCGACGAACGGCTCCAACACGCTCTCTGTTGAGGTTGGCGTGCAGGATATTGATCTGGCTGCCGTATTCGAGCGCGACAGCTACACGCTGACGCTGGAAGGTGAACTAACCGCAAGCTATCAGACGGTTGATCCGAACGATACCTCCAAGACGCTCACCAAGTCTCTCAAGAGCGGTGAAAGCGTCACCGGCGATACAAAGATCACGGTAGCGCCCAAGGCAGGCTATGCTGCCGCCACGGGCGAGACCTATCAGGTGAACGGCAAAGCTGTTGAAGCAGGAAAGCTCAACGCTGACGGCAGCTATACCTTCCCCATCACCGAGAATACCAAGGTTTCGCTCAAGACCGACCGTGCCGCATTTGCGATTACCACACCGAAAATGGAGCATGGCACGATCATTGCAACCGTAGACGGCGAAGCTATGGACGATCTGTCCAAGATTCCCGGCGGCAGCAAGGTTGAACTGCAGGCACGCGCAGAACGCGGCTGGCATTTCAAGAACTGGGTCGTAAACAATACTGCTCAGGATGAGGCTGCGGCAAAGACCAACGGCACTTATACCATCAGCGAACTGGCTGGCGATCTGTCCATCAGCGCTGAATTTGCCCAGAGCGATTTCTACACCGCCAAGGCTACCGCTGCGGCCGGCAACGGCACCGTAAAATACACGCTGTATGATATCTACGGCGTAGAAGTCGAGACAAAGGCTATGCCTGCAGAAGGCGTAACCATTTATAAGGATGAGGAAATCACCTTCCATGCAGCGCCGAAGACTGGCTATCAGGTTGAACAGTGGGAAGTAAACGGCAAAAAGACTGCCGGAAACTCCAAAACCAATCCGGAAGGCAAAATCCGTGCGGACAAGAATATTACTGCAACCGTATACTTTAAGGTTACGGCAAGCTATCAGCTTACTTTCGGCACCGCTGATGCGAACGGCCATCTGACCGCCAAGATTGACGACACCGCGATTAACTCTCAGACCAAGCAGCCGAACAGCAGTGAAATCACCTTCACTGCAGCACCAAACACCCAAAAGATGGTCGAAAAGTGGACGGTTACCCAGGGTGACATTACCGCAACCGAAAACGATGCTGCTATACAGGTTGATGGTGTAAATCTTGTCGATCCAATTTATATTCACACACTCGATGCCAACCAGACCATCCGCGTTCACTTCACCGACCTTGAGCAGTACAACGCAGCAATCACCGGCACGAACGGCACCGGCAACTTCACCTACACCACGCCGATTCAGCCAACCGACACCGGTGCAGTCAACAGCACATCCGCTCAGGTTCGCAAGAACGGCACGCTCAAGCTGACGCTCACGCCGAGCACAAACTGTGTCGGCACCGCCGAAGAAATTAAGTCTGAACTCGAGAAAGCGGCTCCGAATGCCGTTGTTTCCGTCACCGAGAAGGACAGCAGCTTTGAAGCGGTTATCCGCAACGTAACAGAAGCTCTGGCGGTCAACACCGACAATCTGTTCCACAAGACCTACGCAATCACGGCCAATAAGGCCGAAAACGGCAGCGTTTCCGCTTCTGCGGCACGCGCCAAGGCCGGCGACACGGTAACGCTCACTGCAACACCCGCAGGCGGCTATCAGTTGAAAACCCTGACGCTGGCACCGGAGACCGCACTCGACAAGACGGTTTCCGCGTCCACCCTGACCTACACCTTCACCATGCCGGCAAATGACGTTACTGTCACCGCAGCCTTTGCCGCCAAGCCGAGCAGCGGCGGCGGTGCAGGCGGCGGCGGTGGAGCGGGCGGCGGCGGTGCTGCACCTGCTCCGTCCGACAACGGCTCGTCCTCCATCACTGCACCGGACGGCACCAAGATTCCCGCAACGGTTTCGGTAAAGAACGGCACCGCAGCGGTTTCTGCCGACAGCTCCAAGCTGACTGCGGTTTCCGGCAAGGATTCGCTGACGCTTGATCTGTCCGCAGACTCCACCGTACGCGCGGTATCGCTCACCGGCGATGTGGTAGCTGCTCTCGCCGGTGCAAAGAACGGTGCAGTGCTTACCCTGCCGAACGGCACGGTTGCACTCGACCGTGAGACGCTGACCGCACTCGGCAGCGCCGCACAGGCTGACGGTATGGCAAGTATTTCGCTCGCTTCCGCTGACAAGTCCTCCCTGACTGACGCACAGCGCAAATACCTGCCGAAGAACAGCACCATCCTGAACATTTCCGCGCAGGTACAGCCGAAAAACGGCACTGCAACCCGTGTTCACGCGCTGAACGGCACGGCTGCGATTTCTGTGGCATACAGCCTCAAGAGCGGCGAGAACGCCGATCATCTGGTTGCATACTATCTTGCTGAGGACGGCTCGTTTGAAAAGCTGCCTGTCATTTATGATGCAGCGACCGGAAAGGCTACCTTTAAGACCACCCACTTCTCCACCTTCGTTATCACTCACGAGTACAGCAGCGACTTCTCCGATGTCAACCTGCGCAAGTGGTTCTACAACGAGGTCAACACCGCACTCGAGAACGGCTGGTTCAAGGGCCTGACCGCGACTAAGTTCGGTCCGGATGACGGCATGACCCGCGCAATGCTGGTTCAGGTACTCTACCGCATGAGCGGCAGCAAGGCCGCTTCCACCGCACAGTTCACCGATGTGGCGGACGGCAAGTGGTACGCGGAAGCCATCGCATGGGCCTCCGAAAACGGCATCGTCAACGGCTTCACGGACGGCAGATTCCAGCCGGATACGCTGATCACCCGTCAGCAGCTGGCGGCCATCCTGTACCGCTACGATACCTATCGCGGTCATACGCCGCAGGGCAGCGCAGCACTCGATGGCTACGCAGACGCGGCTTCTGTCGAGTCGTGGGCTGCTGAAGCAATGAGCTGGGCGAACGGCAACGGTCTGGTAACCGGCGTTACCCCGACCACGCTCGTGCCGAACGGCACCGCAACCCGTGCTCAGGTAGCGGTTATCCTCAGCCGCTACACCGACCAGTAATCCCATCCGATCCATACCGCACAACGGATGTGGTATGAACAACCGCCCTGTAAGGGCAGACAATACCGACAGCGCCTGAAGACGCACACAAGCGACACCAACTGCCAAATGGTGTCGCTTGTTTATTGCTTCTCACACGGAATACGCTCACGCGAGAACGAATCGAACAGCCGCGGCAGAAATTCCATGCTCATATGTCAGCTTCTCCGGCGTGATATACTCTGCCAACCGAATCGCAAGTATTTTCAGGCTCGCGGCTCATTATATCGTACATCATGTTCTATATTTGCATAATACTGTGCAAATTCGACTCATTTTGATTTACAACGTCGTTGCAGGGTGATATACTGAAATTACCATATAAGATGCGCCGGATTATGCTTTGAGGAGAATGCTATAATGACCATGAATGACCCGCTGCTCCGCACGGACAGCTATGCAAAAATCTTCCTGTATAACACCCATGAAACCGTCGCCTGTGTGCCGCGCCACACCATCCGCATGCGCGATAAAGTGCGCCCGGACAAGCTGCGCGAAGCCGTTGAGCAGGCACTGCTGCGCTTTCCGCACATGATGCTGACCGCCGAGCCGACCGAAACTGCGTTCCGCTATCGCCGAAACGTGCAGCCCGCCGTAGTGCTGCCGTTCGACGGCGTATCCACCCGCTACACCATCGGCTCCAAGGATACGAACGGATACTTATTTCTCGTCGGCTACCACGACAAGACCATCTATATGGAGTATCAGCACTCTATCTCGGATGGACGCGGATTCGAGGAGTTTATCCGCTGTGTACTGTTCCAGTACCTGAAAAACTGCGGTTTCCCGGTTGAGAATGACGGCTCTGTGCGCGGCATGGATACCCGCTGGTCTCCCGAGGAGAGCGCAAACGGCTACGAGCAGCTGGCAGACCGTGAATTTTCGCCGGATGGCATCTGGAAAAAGCCGGAGGCTGTTCATGCCCCCGAGGTACAGTGGGGCGCTGACGGCTCCGAGGTCGTCACCGAGGTGACATTCCCGTTTTCGCAGCTGCACGATTACGCAAAGTCCATCGGCGTCAGTCCGCTGTCTGTACTGGCTCCGCTGATGATGAAAGCGTTTGATGATAAGTTCGGCGGAACGGACAAGCCGGTTATCGCGGAGATTCCGGTCGATCTGCGTCCGCTGCTGCCGACGCTTACCACGCGGTATTTTATTTGCTTCATCGATCTGCCGTATTTTCCGGAATACCGCGATCTGCCGAATGACGAGGTGTTCCGGCGCACGAAGGCGTTTTTGAAGGATCAGATGCAGCGCGAACAGCTGCTCTATCGTGCAAAAGCCGCCGCAGACCGCTGTGAATCGCTGCATGAGGCAGATATGCCGCTCGCAGAGAAAATGCAGGCGGCACAGAAGGTCACGACTGATTTTGTGCTCGAGGACAGTTTCCTCATTACCAACGTCGGCCGGTTCGCCCTGCCGGAAAGCTGCCGTCCGTATGTACTCGATTACGGCGCAATCCTGCCGTGCGCCGTGCAGCCGTTTGCGCTGCTGATCTCGTCGTATGGAGATAAAATGAAACTGTCCGTTGCGCAGCGTGATCACGATATGCAGGTTGTCGAGGATTTGTGCGCCGGTCTGCGGCAGCTTGGCATCCAGCCGGAGACACTCAGCTATCCGTTTGTAGTAACACGGTATAACGGACTTGAGTGCGGGATGTAAGTTCAAAACTGTAATTTCAAAAGCAAAACGCTCAGCTATCGTTTGATAGCTGAGCGTTTTGCTTTATCCAAGCCGCGCGACTGTATACCCGACATACAGACCGGCACCGGTCACAAGTGCATTCTCGTCCACATCGAAGCCGCCGTTATGGTTGGTGATCATCGTGTGCGGAAAATCCTGATTGCCGGTGCCGAGATACGCATACGCGCCCGGCTTATACAGCTCAAACTCGGCAAAATTGTCGCCGCTGAGCGACAGCTCACGGTCGGTGACAACGTGTCCTTCTCCGAGCAGCTCGTCCACGACCTGAGCAGCTTCCTCGCACACCTGCGGGTCATTGACGAGCGCAGCGGCAAAGTCCGTCCACTCGATTTCCGCCGTGCCGCCGTACAGCGCAGCGATGCTCTGCGCGGTCTCACTGACCTGTGCGCGAACGCGGTCGCGGCTCTCCTGCGAAATGGTGCGCGTTGTGCCCTCCATTTCAGCAAATGCTGCCACGGCGTTGTAGGTCGTGCCCGCGTTCAGCTTGCCGATGCCGATGATGACCGGCTCGGTCGGTGAAGTGCGGCGCGTAACCAGTCCCTGCACTGCCACAACAATCTGGCTGGCGATATACAGCGCATCCACGCCCAGATGCGGCGTGGAAACGTGTGTGGACCTGCCGTGCACGCGAATGCGAAAATGATCGACTGCGGCGTTGTTGATGCCCGGTTTGAGTCCTACCGTGCCTGCCTCCAAATCGTATGCCGTGTGCAGACCGAACACGCGCTCGGCACCCTCCAGCACACCGGCTGCGACAAACGGCTTTGCGCCTTTTCCGATTTCCTCACCCGGCTGAAACACAAGACGGACCTTTCCGTCGAACGCGTCTCTGTTCTCCGACAGGATTTTCGCGGCACCCAGAAGGCAGGCCGCGTGCGCATCATGACCGCAGGCGTGCATGACGCCTGCATTCTCCGAACGATAGGCGCACTCGTGCGTCTCCTCAATGGGCAGCGCGTCGATATCCGCACGCAGAACCAGCACTTTTCCGTTGTCCTTTGCGCCTTTCAGCGTGCCGAGCACGCCGGTCTCGCCTACGCGCGTGTGCGGAATGCCGAACTTGTCCAGTTCCTCCTCAATGCGCTGCGCGGTGCGGAACTCCTGCAGGCTCAGTTCGGGGTGCCGGTGAAATTCCCGACGGATGGATACGATGTAGTCCTTCGTTTCCGCTGCGGCTTTCTTTACATCCATGACGGCTTTTCCTCCTGTTTATCGGTGTTTCGGTTTGATCTTATCACGCAGACCTTCCAGACGGTTGAGTGCATCGAGCAGCGTCTCGTCCTTCTTGGCAAAATGCAGGCGAATCAGATTGTTGACCGGCTCACGGAAGAAGCTCGAGCCGGGAACCGCGCCTACGCCGACATAATGCGCCAGATCCTCGCAGAACGCAAGATCGCTCTCGTAGCCGAACTCGGAAATGTCGAGCAGAACATAGTACGCGCCCTGCGGGTCGGTATGGGCAATCTGCAAATCGTCCAGACCCTTGAGGAACAGCTCCTTTTTTTGTGTGTACTTGGCCTGCAAGTCGTCGTAGTAGTCCTGGCCCATCTTGAGACCGGTAACAACAGCCTCCTGCAGCGGTGCTGCTGCGCCGACGGTCAGGAAATCATGCACCTTTTTCGCACGGTCGATGATCTCCGGCGGAGCGATGATATAGCCCAGTCTCCAGCCGGTGACGGAATACGTCTTGGAGAGCGACGAGCACGACAACGTGCGCTCCCACATACCCGGCAGAGTGGCAAAATAAGTGTGCTTGTTGGGTGCGAATACGATATGCTCATACACCTCGTCGGTGATAACGTAGGTGTCGTACTTCTCCGCGAGAGACGCGATAATCTCCAGCTCCTCGCGGGTGAACACCTTACCGCACGGATTGGACGGGTTGCACAGGATGATGGCCTTCGGGTGCTGACGGAATGCATCCTCGAGCACGTTCGCGTCAAAGTGAAAATCCGGCGGCACGAGCGGCACATAAATCGGCTCTGCGCCGGACAGAATGGTATCCGCACCGTAATTCTCGTAAAACGGGGAGAAAATGATAACCTTGTCACCCGGATTGGTGACCGTCATCATCGCAGCCATCATCGCCTCGGTGCTGCCGCAGGTCGTAACGATCTCGGTGTTCGGGTCGATCTTGCGGCCCATGAAATAGGTCTGCTTGGCGGCCAGCGCTTCGCGGAAGTTCTGCGAACCCCAGGTGATGGAATACTGGTGGTAATCCTCGTAGGCCACCTGCGCCAGACGGTCGAGCAGCTCCTTCGGCGGCTCAAAGTCCGGGAAACCCTGCGACAGGTTTACCGCGTCATACTGCATGGAAACGCGCGTCATGCGGCGGATGACCGAGTCGGTAAAGCCGGCGGTGCGTTCAGATAAGCTCTGCATGGTTATTTTCCTCCCACAATGTAAGATTTCTGATCGTTCAGTATATGTTTCGGGTCGAGCGCGGTCTTGATGGTGTTCATCACGGCAAGATTGTCCTGCGCGGTCTCCCGCAGGAAGTACGACCGCTTGGAAATGCCGATGCCGTGCTCACCCGATGCTACGCCGCCGTAGGAATACGCCTTCGCGTATGCCTGCTCCATGTTGTCGTGCAGTTCACGCTCCCATGTCTGCTGGTCGCGGCCGTCGCGCACCACGCACAGATGCACGTTGCCGTCACCCGCATGACCGAACGCGATCATGCGCATACCCGAGAATGCTTCCAGCTCGTTGATATAGCGAACGAAATCCGCCGTGTGGCTGATGGGCACAACGATGTCCACCGGCTCCTGCTCGGACACAGCCTCGACCGCCATAACGAGCGCACCGCGCACCTTCCAGATGTCGGCGGCCTGCTTAGCGCTGCGCAGCACGATGCAGTCGATCGCACCGTTATCAAGCGCAAGGCGGCGCACACGCTCGATATTCGCGTTGACCTCGCTCTCGTGGCCGTCAAACGTCAGCAGAATGTACGAGCCGGCATCCGGGCGCGGATATTGCACGCCGGAAAAGCTCTCACCGAGGGCTACGACCTTGCGCTCCATGAACTCGACTGCGGTCGGGTTGGCGTTCGCCTGCAGGATGGTCAGCACGCTGCGGATACCCGTGCCGAGATCGGCAAACGGCACGAGCACGCTCACCGTGGTCTCCGGCTTGGGAAGAAGGCGCAGCAGGCACTTGGTGATGACCGCCAGCGTGCCCTCCGAGCCGATGAGCAGGTGCTTGAGCGACAGTCCGCTCGCATCCTTCACCTGCTTGCCGCCGACTTGCAGCACCGTGCCGTCCGCAAGAACGACCTCCAGTCCGCGCACATAATCGCGTGTTACGCCGTACTTGACCGCACGCATGCCGCCCGCGTTGGTGCTGATGTTGCCGCCGATGCTCGAGGCCTTTTCGCCCGGATCGGGCGGATAAAACAGACCGCGTTCCTCGACGTAAGCCTGCAGATCCTTGAGCAGCATACCCGGCTCGACAGTGACTGTCATCGTGTCGCGGTCCAGCTCGAGCACGCGGTTCATGTGGGACACATCCAGAATGATACCACCGAACAGCGGAATTGTCGAGCCTACCAGATTGGTGCCCGCGCCGCGCGGCGTGACCGGGATGCCGTTTTCGTTGGCGTACCGGAGCACGCCGCTGACTTCCTCGGTCGAGAGCGCGAACACGAGCGCATCCGCTGTGCCGGTGCGGCGGCCGAGCGCGTCGCTCAGGTACTCCGCCGGAATATTTTCCTCGAAAAGCAGGCGTTCGCTGTCCGGAATGATCTCCCGCAGCGCCTGTTTGTTGATCTGCATTACTGTTTCCTCCCTGCCGAAAATACCGCCGGTTGTTTCCGGCGGCATTAGGAATAATTATGAATTACTTGTCTGCCAGCAGATCCTGATCCCAGCCTGCCTTGATGAAGTAGCCGCCGAACTGGTCATTGAATACTGCCTCGGTCTCATCGGACTGGAACGCTGCAACAACCTTCTTGTAGGTCTCCAGTTTGTCTGCATCCTCAAGGTCAGCGGAACGTGCTGCGATCAGGTTCCAGTACTCCTCGATGTCCAGCTGATCATCCTTGTAGATGGCGTCCTCGGTCTTAAGGCCGAAATCCAGTGCGTAGTTGCCGTTTACGACAGCTGCGGTAACGTCAGCCAGCGTGGACGGGATTACGTTTGCCTTCAGCTCCTCGATGGTGATCTTGGTGTTGTAGGTCTCGATGTCGTCGATGGTCGGATTGAAGTCTGCACTGTCCTTGATTTTGATAAGACCCGCAGCCTCCAGCACCTTGAGCGCGCGGCCGCCGTTGGTTACATCATCCGGAATGGCTACGGTGTCGCCGTCCTTGAGCTCATCAACCGACTTAACCTTGTCCGAGTACAGGTTCAGCGGAATGATAAAGGTGTTGCCGATGTTCTCGATCTCATAGCCGTAGTTGTCGATCTCGCTCTGCAGGTAAATGCGGTGCTGGAATGCGTTCAGGTCAATCTCGCCGTTCGCAAGTGCGTTGTTCGGGGTAACGTAGTCCGAGAACTGTACGAACTCGAGGTCGATGCCCTCGCCAGCCAGCTTTTCCTTGGCCGGGGTCCACAAATCCTCATAGATGCTGCCGACTACGCCGAGCTTTACGGTTACAGCATCGCCGGAATTGCTGTCGGATGCCTGTGCGTCATCGGAAGCTGCGCTGCTCGAGCCGCCGCAGGCGGTCAGAGACAGGGCGAGGGTCGCTGCGGACAGGGACAGTGCGATGATTCTTTTGAGCTTCATTGGGATTACCTCCGTTTATGATGTGAATTTTTTAATTGACTGATGTTAGAGAGTGAGCGACAGCTGATAATTCTCGCTCATGGTCTTGCAGGATGCGTTGAACTTCTCCTGCTCCTCCGGGGTGAGGTGCAGCTCGATGATATGCGCGATGCCGTCGCGACCCACGATAGCAGGCACGCTGGCGTAAATATCGTGCTGACCGTACTGGCCGTTCAGCAGAACGGAAACCGAAAGAACGCGGTTCTCGTTGTAGAAAATGGCGCGAACCACTTCTGCAGCGGAAGCGCCAATGCCGAACTCGGTGCACTGCTTGCCGCGCAGGATGGTCCAGCCGCCTTCACGGCCTGCGTCAGCAAGCGCATCCAGGTCGAGCTTGCCGAAGGTGTCCGGATACTCCTCGCGCCACTGGGAAAGCGGCTTGCCTGCAATCGTGACCGCCGACCATGCGACCATCTGGCTCTCGCCGTGCTCGCCGATCGCGTAAGCGGTGATAGATTTCTGGTCAATGCCGATCTCCTGCGCGATCGCGCGGCGCAGTCTTGCGGAATCCAGCGTAGTGCTGGTAGAGAAAATGCGTTCCGGCGCCCAGTTCAGCGTGTGCTGGATGTAATGCGTGATAACGTCCGCTGGATTGGAGATATTGACGATAATACCGTCAAAACCGGATTCTTTGATGGATTTTGTTACATCTTTCAAGATGGCGATGGTCTGACCCAGCGTATCCATGCGGGTCTGATTGCCGGTCGGCAGCGGGCCCGCCGAGATGATCATGATCTGCGCGTCCTTTGCATCGCTGTAATCACCGGCGATGACTTTGGTGCGGACCGGCAGGTAGTTGGTCGCATCGGTCAGGTCGAGCGCCTGTGCAACTGCCTTTGCGTGATCGGAGTCAATGTAGACAATCTCGTCTGCCAGACTCTGCGAAATCAGTGCGTAGCCGACATGGGAGCCGACATGTCCTGCACCGACAATAACAACTTTACGATTGGAAATACTCATGTCAGACACTCCTTAATGCGTGTTCTTCTTGACGACCTTGCCGCCAACGAACTCCATAATGCAAACAATGATGACGAGGACCAGCACGGTGACGTTGGTAACGTCCAGCATGTTGCGGTCGTGGCCGTAACGGATGGCGAAGTCGCCCAGACCGCCAGCACCGACGACACCGGCCATTGCGGTCAGGTTCAGCAGGCTGATCGCCGTGATGGTTGTGCCGCGCGCGATGGCGGCAACGCTTTCCTTCAGGTAAACGCGGAAGATAATCTCCAGCGGTGTGGAGCCCATCGAGAGCGCCGCTTCGATCAGACCGCCGTCCAGCTCGGCAAGCGCGCTTTCCACCTGACGGGTGAAGAACGGCACCGCACCGAATACCAGCGGAACGATTGCACCCCGAACATAGATTGCCGTACCCATAATTGCACGGGAGACCGGCATTACCCACGTCAGCAGGATGATGAACGGGATGGAACGGAACAGGCTGACCAGCTTGTCCAGAATCTGATAGACGATTTTGTTTTCCAGAATGCCGCCCGGCTTGGTGACCGTGATCAGCACGCCCAGTGTCAGACCGAGCACGAACGAGATCGCACCCGACCAGACCACCATGAGCAGCGTGTCGCCGATGGCTGCATAGAAGTCCGGCAGCTTTGCCATTACGTTCGGAATGATGTTATTCAGAAACTCTTGCATCCTTGATGACCTCCACTCCTACGTTTTTCTCACTGAGATAGGCGATTGCCTGTGTGATTTGATCGCGGCCGCCGCTGATGATGGCTACCGTGCCGCCAATCGGTGCATTCTGCACGATGGCGATATCGGAAAAGATGATGTTGAGCACAATGCCGAATTTGCGCGATACCGTCGAGATGAGCGGCTCGGATACGTTGCGCTGAATATAACTCAGGCGCACGATCAGTTCACCCGGATTCAGCTTGACGACCGGCGAATCCTCCGCGATGAGTTCTTCGATCTTGCGGAGATTGGAGGTCGTGTGGATGAAGTTCTTGGTGATGTCCTCTCTCGGGTTGGCGAAAATGTTGAACACCTCACCGGACTCGACCACCTTGCCGTGCTCCATAACGGCTACGCGGTGGCAGATCTCTTTGACGACCGCCATTTCATGGGTGATGATAACGACCGTGATGCCGAGGGTTTCGTTCAGGTGCTTGAGCAGCTGCAGAATCGCCTTGGTGGTCTGCGGATCGAGTGCCGAGGTAGCCTCATCGCAGAGCAGCACATTCGGGTCATTTGCCAGTGCGCGAGCGATTGCTACACGCTGTTTCTGACCGCCGGACAGCTGCTTGGGATACGCCTCCGCCTTATCACCGATTCCGACCAGATCAAGCAACCGCTGTACTTTTTCCTCGATCTGCTGTTTGGAAAGGCCGCTGCCGCGCAGCGGATACGCTACATTGCCAGCTACGGTGCGCGAGGGCATCAGGTTGAAGTGCTGAAAGATCATGCCAATCTTCTTGCGGGCCTGCCGCAGTTCCTTTGCCGAAAGCGACAGCATATCCTGACCATCTACGATCACCTTGCCGGAGGTCGGCCGCTCGAGCAGATTGATGCAGCGCACCAACGTCGATTTACCCGCACCGGAAAAGCCGATCATACCGAAAATTTCGCCCTTGTCAATCGTCAGCGAAACATCCTGCACCGCATGAACGGTTCGCTTGCCGCTCACAAACTCCTTCGAGATATGTGACAATTTTATCAAGAAAATTCCTCCTTATTCCTCTTAAATGCGCAAAAAAAGCGGGAAGCTCGCAGCTCCCCGCTTCAGAAAATGCAATGAATCCGCAAGAACGCGCAGCGTCAAGCAAGACAATTCAAAATAATTTCGTATTCTGTCGGTCAGGCAGCATCTGAGCATAATACAGCATGTTCATACACATTCGACCCGACATTCGTGCGTTTACGATGAACATTTTGCTCGCCCCTTTCCGATCCCCTACTGGATTTGTTGGTTATAGAATAGCACAGCCAATCCCCAGTGTCAACCTCGGAATTGCAGGAATTTCATTTTCTGGAGGTTTTGCCAGTTTTGCACAAATAAAGCCAACGAAATCTATAGGATTTGACTGATATTTTCAGCAGTTTGCTGTAATTCAAGGCGGTCTTCTTAGCAGGCATATTGGGTGTTGTACTTTTTATCGGACTTTAACTGTTATATACTGTATATAACAATTCAATAGAAGGTGATCGCTATGGATAAAAAATTCTATGCACATACCCGTCCGATCAATGAAAACGGCGTTGAACGTACAGAATATCAGCTTCTCTCCGATCACGAGCACGGTGTCGGCACGCTCTGCGGGCAGTTTGCCGAAGCATTCGGTGCACAAGCTGAAGGTCACGAGGCCGGTGTTCACCATGATGACGGCAAAGCAACTGCCGCATTTCAGCATCGTCTTCTGGATAATGGTCCAAAGGTCGATCATGCAACCGCCGGTGCACGAAACATCATGTTGTCAAACAATCTGCTCTTAGCCGCTTGTGTCATGGGGCATCACAGCGGTTTGCCGGATTTAGGCAGCACAAATGACCCGGAAGGCACGCCCACCTTCACCGGCAGAATAAAAAAGTGGGGCACTCCCACTATTCCGCCGCTCGATCCGGGTTACCCCATTCCGCCGGTACGCCTGCCGCAGCGTCCGGTCACCAAGCCGTCGCTTTCCGAGTCATTCCGCACGCGCATGCTGTACTCCTGTCTGGTGGACGCGGATTATCTGGATACCGAGCAATTCATGAAAGGCGATATGCCGCGCGGCATCGGAGACTCGCTCGAAACCCTGCTCACCCGCTTACAGGCCAAGCTAAACGAATGGGACAACCCGACTTCCGCGCTGAACAAGCTCCGTCAGCAGATCTTGCAGGCGTGCGTTTCCGCCGCAGCCAATCCCAAGGGCATTTACACGCTTACGGTTCCGACCGGCGGCGGTAAAACGACCAGTTCTCTCGCATTTGCGCTGCATCACGCCGTTGAACACGGTATGAAACGTGTGATTTATGTTGTACCGTACACCTCCATCATCGAGCAGAATGCCGATGTTTTCCGCGGTATTTTAGGCGATGAAAACGTACTCGAGCATCACTCCGGTGTACAGTTCGAGAACGATGAGGAAAACGGCAATCCCGATCCCAAGGCACTGGCCGCCGAAAACTGGGACAGCCCGCTCGTTATCACAACCGCCGTTCAGTTTTTCGAGTCGATGTACGCTAACCGTTCCTCACAGTGCCGCAAGCTGCACAATCTGGCGAACAGCGTGATTATTTTCGATGAAGCGCAAATGCTTCCGCTGTGCCACCTGATGCCGTGCGTTGCAGCCATCGGCGCTCTGGTAGAGCAGTTCGGCGCAACTGCCGTGCTGTGTACGGCTACCCAGCCGGTACTCGGCGATTTGATTCAGCGATTCGCACCGTCGCATGCGGTTTCCGAGATTTGCCCGGAGATTCCGTTCTATTTTGACAAATTCCGCCGTGTAACGTTCCGGCAAGTCGGTGTCCTCGAGGATGACGCACTCGCCGAATTGCTGTGCGCACATGAGCAGGTCCTTTGCATCGTCAATTCCCGCAAAGCGGCGCAGTCCATTTTCTCGAAATTGCCGGAGGAAGGCAGTTTCCATCTGTCCACATTGATGGTTCCGGCACACCGCCGTACGGTGCTCGAGGAAATCCGACGCCGACTAAATGACGGTTTGCCCTGCCGTGTCGTATCGACTTCTCTTGTTGAAGCCGGTGTTGACATAGATTTCCCCGCCGTTTACCGCGAACTGGCGGGTCTGGATTCCATTCTGCAGGCCGCCGGACGCTGCAACCGCGAGGGCAAGCGTGCCGCAGAGGACAGCATTGTTACTATTTTCCGCCGTACGGAGAAGGCTCCGCCGCTGTTTGGACAAGCCATCGGCGCGACAAATATTGCACTGGATAACAATGCCGATCCCGCTTCTCCGCAGACAATGGAAAACTATTTCCACGAACTGCGCAAGCTGAACGGTTCCGCGATTGATAAAATCGGCATGATCGACGCGTTTGAGCGTGGACGCGGCGGCTCTCTGTATCCGTTCCGCACAATTGCCGAGAATTTTCGCATGATCGACAACGACACACGCACAGTTTATATTCCGTGGAAGGACGGTTCTGAACTCATCGAGCGGCTTTGCGATGGTGCGTGCTCTAAAAAGCTGTATCGGCAGCTTGGGCAGTACGCCGTGCAGGTGTATGATGAGCATTTTCAGGCACTGTACGACACCGGTGCGCTTCAAACCGCCGATGAAACCAATGCTTTGGACGACCGCAGTGCTATTCTGTGCGATCTGTCACTGTATGATGAGAAAACCGGTCTGTCGCTCAAGGCAGACAGCGGTCAGGCGTTTTTCGGGTAATTTTTCGCGTAAAAAGGAAAACGGGAGAATGCGGTAACATTCTCCCGGTCTTCCTATAATAACACTCCTCTTATTTCAATCCCACACTGTTTCCAGCGACAACGTCACTATAACATATTATACGTATCGTGTAAACATAAACCGCTTCCTTATCAGAAAATAGATTTATAATTACAACTGCTCTTAAAGTTTATCTTGCTTTCATATAGCATAAGTGATATACTACAAATATAGACCGGAATCATCTTCCTGTCTATCCAACAAATCACACCGAAGCCCTGTCACATATCCCACTCTCTGTTGATGCCAAGGAATATCTGGCAAGGCTTCGTAAAGGAGGGAAATATACCAATGTCAATTCAAGTTGAAGTCAGCGGTCCATACGCTCTATTCAGCCGACCCGAAATGAAGACCGAACGCGTCAGCTATGACTGCATGACACCCTCGGCGGCACGCGGGCTACTGGAAAGTATTTACTGGCACCCCGGTCTGCGCTGGATCATCGACCGCATTCATGTCTGTGCGCCGATTCACTTCACCAACATCCGCCGAAACGAGGTAAAGGACACCATTAACGCGCGTTCGGTCAAGGCGTGGATTGCAAAACCCAAGGGTGAGCTATACCTCGCTGCGTCGGAAAGCATTCAGCAACGTGCCGCAATGGTACTGCGTGATGTCCACTATGTCATTGAAGCGCACTTTGAAATGACCGACAAGGCTGCGCCGACTGACAATCCCGGCAAGTTTCAGGACATTATGAAACGCCGTCTGCGCCGCGGACAGTGCTACAGCATGCCCTACTTCGGCACACGGGAATTTCCGGTAAAGTTTGAGCTTTGTGAACAACTTCCGCCTTGTCCGGAGGAACTGCTCGGTGAACACGATCTCGGCTGGATGCTGCTCGACATGGATTACAGCGATCCCGCCAATATCACACCGATGTTCTTCCGCGCCAAGCTGGTAGACGGTGTCATGGAGGTTCCCCCGATTCACAGTGCGGAGGTGGTCAAATGATTTTGCAGGCGCTGACGCAATATTATGATGCCCTCAATGCTCGCGGTGAAATTGATGCGCCCGGCTGGGGCAGACCGAAAATCAGTTATGCGCTCCAGCTGCGCGAAAACGGTGAACTCACCCAGGTTATTCCGCTGCTGCATGAAGTGGATGCAGGCAAAAAGAAAGTGCTCCGTCCGCGTGAGGATATTCATCTGCCGGCGGCAGTCAAGCGTTCTTCCGGTGTCACGTCCAACTTTATGTGGGATAATTCGGCATATCTGCTTGGCATAGACGCAAAAGGCAAACCGGAACGCAGTCTGCAATGCTTTCACGCCGCTGCCGAGCTGCACCACAAGCTGTTAGGCACTGTGGACTCTCCTTTCGCACACGCAATTCTCTCTTTCTTTGATACATGGCAGCCTGCCGAAGCTGCACAGCACCCTACTCTTGTCAATGATTACGACAAAATCATTACCGGTGCCAATCTGGTATTTTATGTGAACGGACAGTATCCGGCAGATGATCCGGCCATCTGCGCTGCATGGCAGGCACATTACGACGGTGACTCCGATGCGCCCAAACAGCAATGTCTTGTCACCGGCGAACTGGATGAGATTGCCGCCGTTCATCCCGCCATCAAGGGTGTGCGTGATGCACAATCCAGCGGCGCCGCACTTGTGTCGTTTAACGCCCCCGCCTTCTGTTCCTACGGTCACGAGCAGAACTACAACGCACCTGTTGGTAAACACGCTGCATTTGCTTATACGACGGCGCTCAATCACCTGCTGGCTGACCGCGAGCATACGCAGTACATCGGCGACACCACTGTCGTTTGCTGGGCGGAGACCGCGGAACCGCAGTATACTGATTTTTTCAGCTGCCTTATGGGCAATAACACGCAAAGCTGGTCGGATAATGACTTATCCGCTGCGCTCAAACACCTTGCAGACAGCGAACCGTGTCAGGAATTAAATCTTGATCCTGACCGTGCATTCTACATTCTCGGTCTGGCACCGAATGCTGCGCGTCTGAGTGTGCGATTCTTCTATAAAAACACGTTTGGTGAATTGATGAAGAACGTCAACGCGCACTATGAACGTCTGGAAATCAAGCGTCCGGCGAAGGCGCCTGCCGGCTTTTTGCCGCTGTGGCAGCTGCTTGCCGAAACCGTCAACCAGAGTGCCCGCGACAAAAAGCCGAGTCCGGTTATGGCCGGTGCGACTGCCCGCGCCGTCTGGAACAATGACCGCTATCCGGCTGCACTGCTGAACGGTGTTATGCTCCGTATCCGCGCAGATTCTGAGATAAACTGGCGGCGTGCCGCAATTATCAAGGCATATTACCTAAAAAACAAGGACAAGGATTGTCCCGAGGAGGTTTTAACTGTGAGCCTGAATGAATCCAGCACCAATATCCCTTATGCGCTCGGACGGCTGTTCTCGGTGTATGAAGCCGTACAGCAGGCGGCAAATCCGGGCATCAACGCTACTATCAAGGATAAATACTTCAACTCCGCTTCGTCTATCCCCGCGACTATCTTCCCTATTCTTGACAAGCTCTGTCAGAAACATCTGCGTAAGCTGCGAATCGATCAGCAAATTTATTTTAATAAGCAAATCGGCCAGATCATGGATATTCTGCACGAAGAGTATCCCGCTCGGCTGAACCTGCCGCAGCAAGGCTCGTTTGACCTCGGTTACTACCATCAGACACAGAAGCGTTACACTAAAAAGGAGGACAAGTAAATGGAACCCATCAAAAACCGCTATGAATTTGTAATCTTTTTCGACGTGGAAAACGGCAATCCGAACGGCGATCCGGATGCGGGCAACATGCCGCGTATCGACCCGGAAACCGGCTACGGTCTGGTGACCGATGTATGCCTCAAGCGCAAAATCCGCAACTATGTGGAAATGGCCAAGGAAGGCGAATCCGGCTACCGCATTTACGTTAAGGACGGTGTACCTCTCAACCGCAGCGATGCAGAAGCCTGCGCTTATGTCGGTATAGCGCCGGACAAGCTCAAGGATGCAAAGAAGAAGGACGACCAGCTGGACAGCAAGCTGCGCGACTTTATGTGCCAGAATTTCTACGATATTCGCACATTCGGTGCAGTTATGACCACCTTTGTCAAGGGTGCACTCAACTGCGGACAGGTGCGCGGTCCGGTGCAGCTTGGCTTTGCCCGCAGTGTGGATCCTATTGTTCCGCAGGAAGTCACGATCACCCGTGTTGCCATCACCACCGAGGCTGACGCGGAGAAAAAGGGCACCGAAATGGGCCGCAAATACATCGTGCCTTACGGTCTGTACCGCGCGGAAGGCTATGTTTCCGCTAACCTCGCCCGCAAGACGACCGGATTCTCTGAGGATGACCTTGAACTGCTGTGGACGGCAATCATCAACATGTTCGAGAACGACCATTCGGCTGCTCGCGGCAAGATGGCTGTACGCCAGCTGATTGTGTTCAAGCATGATTCCGAGCTTGGCAACGCATCCTCGCACAAGCTGTTTGATCTGGTTCATGCCGAGCACAACGAAGGCGTGATTGCACCGCGTGCGTACACGGACTACACCATCACGGTTGACGAAGCCAACCTGCCGGACGGCGTGACCTGCAAGGTGCTGGGGTAATCTACGCCGAGGAGGACTTCCTCCAGCTCTCCGGTTTGCAGCACTTCGCATTCTGCCGTCGGCAATGGGCGCTCATCCATGTGGAGCACCAGTGGGCGGAGAATTACCGCACGGTGGACGGCTCGATTCTGCACGAGAAAGCGCACGGCGGCGGCACGGAAAGCCGCGGCGACCTGCTGATTGTTCGTGCCATGCGTATCCATTCTGTGGTACTCGGTGTATCCGGTGAATGCGATGTGGTAGAATTTCATCGCTCGGAAAACGGCGTTGCCCTGCAGGGACGAGACGGACTGTGGTCGCCGTTTCCAATCGAATACAAGCGCGGCAAGCCCAAGCCGCACGACGCGGACGAACTGCAGCTGTGCGCTCAGGCGATGTGTCTTGAGGAAATGCTGTGCTGTCAGATTTCCGACGGTGCGCTGTTCTACGGTGAACCGCGCCGACGGACGCCTGTCGAATTTACAGACGAACTGCGGCAGCGTGTACGCGACAGCCTTGCCGAAATGCACGACTATCTGCGCCGCGGCTGCACACCTAAGGTAAAACCGCAGAAAGGCTGCTCGGCCTGCTCGCTTAAGGAATTGTGTTTGCCCGAGCTGATGAAGGCGAAACCTGTCTCCGGCTACCTGAAAGGAGCGATGGAGGAATGAAAAAGCTGCTTAACACGCTGTTTGTCACCTCAGAGGACGCATATTTAACGCTCGATAGCGAAAATGTTGTCGTCAACCGTGAGAAGCAGATAACGGCTCGTTTCCCGCTCCATGCCCTCGCCGGAATTATCAGCTTCAGCTATGCAGGCGCGTCTCCGGCACTCATGGGCGCATGTGCAAAGCGAGATGTAAGCTTGTCGTTCTGTACACCGCGCGGGCGGTTTCTGGCGCGAACCTGCGGCGTGAGCAACGGTAATGTATTGCTTCGACGCACACAATACCGTACGGCGGATGACCCACCACAAGCCTGCCGTATTGCCCGCATGATGGTGTTCGGCAAGATTTACAACGCGCGGTGGAGCATCGAGCGCACCTGCCGTGACCACGCCATGCGCGTGGACACGGAAACGCTCAAAGCCGCCTCCGCCAAACTGAAAGCGCTGCTGCCGCAGGTGCAGGCAGAGACTGATTCAGGCTCTCTGCGCGGACTGGAGGGCGCAGGTGCGGCCATCTATTTCGATGTATTCGACCGGTTGATTCTCAACCACAAAGACGTGTTTTCGTTCACCGGACGCTCGCGCCGTCCACCGCTCGACCCATGCAACGCACTGCTGTCGTTCGCCTATTCCCTGCTGGCGAACGACTGCGCCGCTGCGCTGGAAGCCGTCGGACTGGACAGCTATGTCGGTTTTCTGCACACCGACCGTCCGGGCCGGCAGTCTCTTGCCGCCGATTTGATGGAAGAACTTCGGCCGTGCTTTGCAGACCGTTTTGTGCTTTCGGCTGTCAATCTCGGCAGGTTTTCCGTGAAGGATTTTGACGTGCAGGAGAACGGTGCGGTTTATCTCTCAGAGAACGCCCGCAAAACCTTTTTACAGGGCTGGCAGGAGAAAAAGCGCGAGGAAATTCGTCACCCGTACCTTGAGGAAAAGCTGTCTTGGGGTATGGTTCCGTATGCACAGGCCCTGCTGTTGGCGCGCTATTTGCGCGGCGATCTGGACGATTATCCGCCGTTTTTGTGGAAATGAGGTGCCGAATATGCTGGTTGTGATTACTTATGACGTCAACACCGAAACAGCCGCCGGGCGCAAACGCCTGCGGCAAATTGCCAGGCAGTGCGTCAATTATGGACAGCGTGTGCAGAATTCCGTGTTTGAATGCCTGATTGACGCGGCTCAGTGCCGTATGCTGCAGCAGAAGCTGTGCACCATTATGGATGATGAACTGGACAGTCTGCGATTTTACTATCTCGGCAGCAAATATGAAAATAAGATTGAGCATTTTGGTGCGAAACGCGGCTATGAGCCGGAAGGCGTGCTCATGGTGTAAGGCGGTGCGAAGTGTAAGCGAACCGAAAAGCGTCGGCGCTTCGCACCGGAATTTCCGATAGGATATATACCATACTTTTATCGGATGTCAAATTTGCAGTTGTATTTTGCACGATTCTATGCAAAACTGTTATTGCAATTGTTTATTTTGTGAAAATCATCGGGAATAGTCTTGGTGATTTTTGCTGTCGCTCCCTTCGCGGGAGCGTGGATTGAAATCATTTTCTGCTTTCCCAGATGATCAGGTAAAAGTGTCGCTCCCTTCGCGGGAGCGTGGATTGAAATTCGTATACGCGAGCACCCTTGCTGTCGCCCTTGAGTCGCTCCCTTCGCGGGAGCGTGGATTGAAATCAAACAGAATAGGATACTCATTACCCTCGTACACGTCGCTCCCTTCGCGGGAGCGTGGATTGAAATGATATCATATAGCCAAAATACACAAGATAACTGGAGTCGCTCCCTTCGCGGGAGCGTGGATTGAAATCTGTATGGTATGATGGCAAAGAAGTTCGTAGACGTCGCTCCCTTCGCGGGAGCGTGGATTGAAATCTGGAGAACATGGTGCATAACAAGGAGATCAGCATGTCGCTCCCTTCGCGGGAGCGTGGATTGAAATACTACAATGAAATACAACCGTGAGGAATTATATACCGTCGCTCCCTTCGCGGGAGCGTGGATTGAAATATCGTCATCATCGTATCCGCACTGCAAGATATAGTCGCTCCCTTCGCGGGAGCGTGGATTGAAATAATCATGGAATATCGCAATGCGAATAAGAAAGGAGTCGCTCCCTTCGCGGGAGCGTGGATTGAAATTACGAGATAAAGAAGGGTACGACTATGCCAAATTGTCGCTCCCTTCGCGGGAGCGTGGATTGAAATGCTTAGGTCGAGGACGAGCGAGCGCCACGAGCGGTCGCTCCCTTCGCGGGAGCGTGGATTGAAATGCGCGGGCGGTCAAGCGTCCGATTAAGACCGAAGATATGTCGCTCCCTTCGCGGGAGCGTGGATTGAAATTGCTTGCCGAAATAGTTAATCATGCCGTAACCGTCGGTCGCTCCCTTCGCGGGAGCGTGGATTGAAATATGTGGATGCGAAGAACCCACGGGTTGTGGTGGAGTCGCTCCCTTCGCGGGAGCGTGGATTGAAATACATTTACGCCGAGTGCGTTTGCAAGCCGAGAAAGTCGCTCCCTTCGCGGGAGCGTGGATTGAAATAGCTCGATCATCTTCAAGGTGTCTTGGAAGCCCTTGTCGCTCCCTTCGCGGGAGCGTGGATTGAAATTTTGATACGGGTATCGAGTATCAGGCAACAAAGGTCGCTCCCTTCGCGGGAGCGTGGATTGAAATCGTTACTCCCTCACATTCCGCCCCGCACGCCGCATGTCGCTCCCTTCGCGGGAGCGTGGATTGAAATTTTTTCCATGCCGGTATCTAACAAGGTATCGGCGTCGCTCCCTTCGCGGGAGCGTGGATTGAAATCATGTGCTCACCTCCTATGAGTACAGCATAACACGTCGCTCCCTTCGCGGGAGCGTGGATTGAAATTCAGTCATGCCACCAGAGAGCAGGACACCGAGGAGTCGCTCCCTTCGCGGGAGCGTGGATTGAAATCTGTGCAATCTGTCTATGAAGCTGTGGGAAAAGGTCGCTCCCTTCGCGGGAGCGTGGATTGAAATGTATACCTGCCATGACAACGATGCGACAGACAGGTCGCTCCCTTCGCGGGAGCGTGGATTGAAATAGCCGAAACTTGTCCAGCTTGTGCAGGTCAATCATGTCGCTCCCTTCGCGGGAGCGTGGATTGAAATAGTGAACCACT